>Ga0194129_10001947_pt1 | contig 32283 bp, 28 predicted proteins | sample TA2KigCa35mmetaG_FD_150862 | JGI IMG/M metagenome (GOLD analysis project Ga0194129, IMG submission 150862) | Freshwater microbial communities from Lake Tanganyika, Tanzania - TA2015038 Kigoma Deep Cast 35m | ecosystem: Environmental > Aquatic > Freshwater > Lake | place: Tanzania: Lake...
GCGGGTCAGCTGCGCGTAGGCGGCCAGCCGCACCAGCGCCCCCTCGAGCGCGCGCACGCTGGTGGTCACGCTGGCGGCGACGAAGTCGAGGACGTCGTAGGGCAGCGCGCAGCCGAGGTCGACGGCCTTCTTCAGCAGGATCGCCTTGCGCGTGTCGGCGTCGGGCGGCCGCATGTCGGTGACGAGCCCCCACTGCAGCCGCGTCTTCAGGCGATCCTCGAGCCCGGCGATCTCGTGCGGGTACCGGTCGCTCGTGACGACGATCTGCTTGTGCGCCTCGTACAGCGCGTTGAACGTGTGGAAGAACTCGTCCTGCGACTGCGCCTTGCCCGCCAGAAACTGGATGTCGTCGATCAGCAGCACGTCGACGTCGTCGCGGAACTTGCGGCGGAAGGCGTCGAAGCGCTTGCCGTGGCTGTCGGCGATGAACTCGTTCACCCACTGCTCGGCCGACAACAGCGCCACCCGCAGCCCGGGGTGACGCCCGAGGGTCTCGTGGCCGATGGCGTGCAGCAGGTGCGTCTTGCCAAGGCCCGTGGGCCCGAACAGGAACAGCGGCGAGTAGCGCGCCCCCGGACGCTCGGCCACCTGCCACGCCGCCGAGTAGGCCATCTGGTTGGCCGGCCCGGTGACGAAGGTGTCGAACGAGTAGCGCGGGTCGAGGCGACACCCCGGCCGGGGCCCCGAGCGCCGCGTCGGCAACGGCACCACGCGGACGTCGTCGGCGGCGACGCCGTCGCCAGTCCCTGCCAACCGACGGTCGGTCGGCGCTGCGTCGGCGCCCGGCGCGGCGCGGCCCGCCGCCGCGCCCACGTCGACCGCTGCGGCCACGCCGTCGTCGCCGTCACGCAAGACGGCCACCGGGACGCTGCCCGCAGGGCGCGGCTGGACCACGACGCGCAGGTCGCGCACATCGCGGCCAAGGGCCGCCGCCCCCACCCGCGTCAGCGCCTCGCCGTAGTTGTCGCGCACCCAGTCGGCGAGGAACGGCGTCGTCGCCCACAGCGTCAGCACGAACAGCGGCCCGTCGCCCTCGTCGGTGACCGACAGCCCCGCCGGCAGCAGCGGCTCGATGAAGCCGCGGTAGGCGAAGAGGCTCATCTGCTCCCGCAGCGTCGTCGTCATCACGCGCAGCAGCTCGGCAGCGCCTGGCTCCGCGGTCGGGGATGAAGACGGCGGCGAAGGCGATCGCATGGCAGGGCGTCCTACCGGGGGTCCTGCCGGGCGCGGCGACGACACCGGAGACGAAGCAGGCGGGGCGCGGCGCGGGGGCGTCATCGTCGGCTCGGCCTCGTGGCGCCCGCGCTGCGGGTGCCCGGTTGCTTCGACGGCTTCGGCGCACAGGGCGCAGGGGGCGTCGTCGAAAAGGGGGACGCGATCGGTACCAGAGGAAAAATCAGGCTGACAAGCCGCGCACGGGACGACGGCGGATCCAGCGGCGGCGACCGCGCGAAGGCCCCGTCGTTGCGCGCTTTTCGTCGGCAACGCCGGCGCAGCAGGAGCGGAAACCCCACGCAGCGAGCGACCCCCTTGACCCCGGTCTGGCAGGACCGCGCGCGCGATCCGTTCGATGCAATCACCGCGTTGGTGGTGGTCACGACGCCCCCTGGTCGCTGCGGTCACCCCGAAGAAGCCGGATCTCGCGGGATCCACGGATCTCAATCGCGCTGCGAAGCCGGCGGCGGCTGGTCGTCACTGATCGAATGCATCGTCGCGATCAGTGCGCGACGGGCCTCGTGGAGCGCGCGGTCGTCGGACGCCCCCGCCGGGCCGCCTGTGGCCGCGACGGGCGGGCCAGCGCCCGTCAGCGACCGGCCTGCTGCTTCAGGCGAGCCAGCTCGTCGTCGAGATGCTTCGCCGCCTGCTCCTTCGCCTGCGCGGCGGCGGCGAGCCCCTGCCGCTGCTGCTGGGCGGCGTCGAGCGCGGCCTGCTGGGCGGCGCCAGCGGCGCCCGCGGCGCTGAGCCGGGCGCGGAGCGCGTCGAGGCGCGGCTTCAAGAGCAGCGCCGCCACCCCGGCCACGCCAGCGACGACCACGGCGCCGATGGCCCACAGCCACAGCGACGCGATCAGCTGGAACAGCGCGATGAGCCCTATGGCGCCGAGGGTGGCGACGACGACGGCGAGCACGAGCCTCTTCTTCGTCGCGCGCGACCGGGCCGCCGCGCGGGCAGCCCTCTGCTCGTCGGAGAGCGTCAGGCCTTCGAGCGCGTCGCGCCCCGCCGACAACGCCGCCTTCGTCGTCAGCTCCTGCGCCAGCCTCTGCATCGCCTTCTGCGTCGCGCCGCCGCCGTCATCGTTCGCCATGACGACGTCGTAGCACGCTGACGGCACCGGCGCCGCCGCTGACGTCGTCGGCGTGCCGGCCGGTCTCGCGGGTCGCTCACCGCGACGACCACCGGTCGAGCCAGCCCCCGACCTGCTCGAGCTTTCCGGCAAGCAGGAGGCTGGCGGCCGTCCAGTGATCCTCCTCGACGCGGTCCCCCCTTCGCGCGGAGGTCACTGGCATCGGTGCCGCCGCCCTTCGTCGCCTGCACGACGGGATGACCGACCGTGTGCGGCGACGACTGCGACGGGTACTGGGCGAGGCGTTCGTCACGATCAGGTCCGCGGGCGACGGTCGCCACGGGGCTCGCGCTAAGGTCCGCGCTGTTGATCGCCCGCATCGCCCGCTCCGCCGCCCATCGCCCCTGTCTCGCCACCCCTCGCCATCACGCTGGCCCTGCCCGAGGGCCAGACCGACAAGGCCCTGAACTTCGTGTCGGTGTTGAGCCTGCCGCTGCTCCTCGGCACCGGCATCGATCACGGCGTCCACCTCTACGAGCGCATCCGGCACGACGGCGCGCTCGCACCCGCGCTCGTCCACTCCGGCAAGGCCCTGATCCTAAGCGCGATGACGGCGACGATCGGCTTCGGCGCGCTGATGCTGTCGGTGCACCGTGGCATCTTCGGCCTCGGGCTCGTGACCGCGCTGGGCATCCTGCTCTGCCTGCTCACCACCCTCGTCCTTCTGCCGGCGCTCGTCGCCATCGTGCAGCCGGAGCTGCTCGCGCCGCTGCCGACGTCGACGCCGCCTGTACCCGCCGCCGCCGCCGCCGCCACCACCACGACAACCGGCAGGGGCACGGAGGCCTGACATGCGCGTCGCCCGCACGCGGACTGGGCTGCTCGGCACGTTCGTCATCGTCGGCTGCGCCCACGCGCCCGCCGTGGACCCGCGCGCGCAAGACCGCGCCCGGCTGGAAGCTCTTGGCACCACGCCGCTGCCCGCGGACTTCGCCGCCGAGGCCCGCCTCGTGCTTTCACCACGGCTGGTGGCCGCCGAGGTGCAACAGTCCCTCGACGAGGCCGCGGGCGCCCTCGAGGCCTTCCGCTTCGCGCTGCCGCTGCTTGGCGAAGTGACGTTGCAGCCCGACCCCGTGGTCCGCGGCGTGCGGGCCGAGCCCGAGCCGCGCTGCGTCGGCCGCGTCGCGCTGCTCGTCGAGCTCGACGGGGCGCTGGCGCCGGTGACGACGTCGGGCGTGCGCCCCACCACCTCGCCCGGCAGGTCGAGCGCCGCGACGGACGTCACCCGATCGGCGCATCGACGGGCTGCCGAACCTCGGTCCGTGCCGGGGCGCCGATGGCGGACGTCGCGACAGACAAGGCATGCTGACCCACGGAAACGACGAGGGGGTTGCTGATGGACCGACGCACTTTCCTGGGGCTGACCGCCGGCGTGGTATCGGCCCCGCTGTGGACGGGCTGCGCCGACGGCGGCGACGGCGATCCCGCCGGCGACGGGCCGCCCGCGGCCCCGCCCCCGGTCGACGCCGACGCCCTCGACGGCGGGCGGCGCGCAGTGCTCGACCTCGAGGCGATCCCCGTCGACGAGGTTGGGTTCCCGCTGGGCGTGCAGGCCGGGGGGATGCGCGGCCGGGCGCTCACCGTGTGGACGCGCGTGAGGACGACGACGGCGACGCTGCGCCTGCGCGTGTGGCGCGACGTCGCCGCCGACGCCGTGCCGGCCGCGCAGCCCGGCGAGATCGTGCTGGTCGAGGACAGGGTCGTCCTGCCCGGCGACGAGGGGACGGTGAAGGTCGTCCTCGACGGCCTCGCCCCGTCGACGTGGTACCGCTACGCGTTCTTCGTCGATGGGGACGTCGGCCGGTCGGTGGTGGGGCGCGTACGCACCGCGTGGGCCGAGGACTGGGAGTGGCCAGTGACGCTGGGCGCCACGACGTGCACGAGCCCGGCGTTCGCGCCGTTCTCTGCGCTGCAGCGGCTGGCCGAGCTCGAGCTGGACGCGTTCGTGCACACCGGCGACATGGTCTACGCCGACGGCTCGCGCACCGCCGACGAGTACCGCGGGCACTGGGAGCGTGCGCTGGCCGACCCTGGGTTCCGCGCGCTGCTTGCGCGGCAGGGCGGCTACTTCGCCTGGGACGACCACGAGTTCGACAACAACGTGAACCCCGAGCAGATGCCGGCGACGCAGCTGCAGACGGCGGCCGGCGAGTTCTTCGCAAACACGCCGATGACGCCGAACGCCGACGGCGGTCTGTGGCAGTCGTTCGTGTGGGGCCGCACGCTCGAGCTGATCGTGCTCGACTGCCGCACCGAGCGGCGCCCGTCGACGCGCACGTCGGACCGGCCCGTGTACATCGGCGACGCGCAGATGGCGTGGCTGAAGGACCGCCTGAAGAACAGCCCGTGCCGCTTCAAGGTCGTCGTCAACTCGGTGCCCATGACGAGGATGCCCTTGCTGTGGCCGCCGCCGGACCGCTGGCAGGGATACGCGGCGCAGCGGGCCGAGGTGGTGACCTTCCTGCAGGATGAGGGCATCGAGGATGTGTGGTTCCTTTCGGGCGACTTCCACGTCGGCTTCGTCGGCCGCGTCGAGCCTACGGGGCCGCTGCGTCGCGCGTGGGAGGTCGCCGTCGGTCCCGGCGGCAACCTGGGCAACCCGCTGGCGTTCCTCGCTGCGCAGGACGCCACGCGCGAGCAGGTCTTTCCCGCCGCACAGTTCCTGTACGGACGCGGCGAGGTGGCGGCGACCACGGTGACGTTCGACCCGCTGCGGGGCGAGGTGCGCGTGCGCTTCGTCGACGTAGACGGCGGGACGCTGTTCGATCAGGTGATCGATCATTCGACCTGATCCCGCGGCGGCCCTGCCGGTCACGCCGGACCCGGGGCATGATTGAACCATGAAGCTTCTGGGGTCTCTCGTCGTCGCCCTGCTCTCCGTCCTGTGGCGGGCCGTCGTGGTGACGCCTTCCGGCGCACCAAGGCGCTCCATGACTGGGTCGTGAGCCGCCTGCGCTACGACAACGGCTCCGTCACCGGCGCGCGCAAGCCGCAGGACGCCGAGAGCGTCTTTCGCAACCGCATGGGTGTCTGCGAGGGCTACGCCCACCTGCTCGTCGAGCTGGGCAAGTTTGCCGGTGTGCCCGTCGAGTACGGCGTCGGCGAGGTGCGCGAGCCCGATGGCCGGCAGGCTCCTGTCGGGCACGCATGGAACGCCGCCCGCATCCGGGATCGCTGGTACTCGATCGACGCCACGTGGGACGACCCGACCGTCGATGGCGGCGGCGACGCCGACAACGACCGGACCGACTACCTGTTCACGCCGCCGTCCGTTGCCATCTTCGACCACCTGCCCGATGAGGCTCGCTGGCAGTTCCTGAAGGAGCCCTTCGATCGCGGCGCCTTCCTGCGGCAGCGCATGACGCGGCCCGGATTGGCGAAGCTTGAGCTCGAGCTCGTCAGCCCCGAGCGGCCGGTGGTCGATGTCGCGACCGACTCCATCGATGTCGTCCTGAAGAACCCGCGCCGCCTGCACCTCATGGTGAAGGTCCGCCCGATGGGCGCCGCCGATCACACCGACTGTCCCTCAAGTGACGACGGGACCCTGCGGGCCCGCTGCCCGCTGCGCGCCGGGCCCCATGACATCCGCGTGTATGCCGGCGCGGCGAAGTACGGGGTCTACCGGCACATCGCCCAACTCGCGGTGCATCGCCGGTAGCGCTCCCCGCCCGCCAAGGCAGCGCTCGCCCGGTCGGACGCCGGCAGCCTTGGTTTCGGCGGTGACGGTGGTCCGGCCGAAGCGGCCCGGGTACTGAATCCCAGCGACGTCGCCTACGACAACGACGGCAATCTCGTGATCGCCGATCCGTCGCCGGTGTCGGCGGCGGGGGACGGCCGAGCGGCGACGGCGGGCTGGCGACCGGAGCCGGGCGACCGGCGGGCTCACCCGAAGAACGGCAGCGGCGTCGCCGGCAGACCGGGCAGCGCGAACCTTCCGGTCAGCGCCGCGTCGATGTGCAGCTTGTCGTGCAGCGCCTGGTGGATGAGCGCGGGCGTCAGCACCAGCGCCGCCGCGTCGTCGGGGGGCGCGCTGACGACGGCGCCGTCGCGGACGCGGACCCGCCGCGCCGTCATGCCGCGACCGTTCCCGACGACGGTGGCGCCCACGACGCGGTTGCCGCCCAGAGTCGCCTGCGCCGCGCCCAGCGCGAGCACCATCATCGCCGTGACCGGCCAGTGATCCTTGCCGCGGGTCGCGCCGGTGTCGTTGTAGAACGTGCGCCCGAAGTCGGAGCCGACGAGGACGACGACGCAGCGCGACGACAACGCCGGCGTGGTCTCGACCTGCCGCGCGACGAAGTCGACGCCCTCGAGCAGCCGACGCAGCGCGAAGCGGTGCCCGTCGTCGAGGGCGTCGTGGTCGTCGTGGGTGTCGAAGCCGCCGACGTCGAGGTGGGCGGCGACGCAGGCGCCTTGCGCCATCGCGCCGAGCACGGCGGCGGCGGCGGGCACCAGCGAGCCGCGGGGGCCGGCCACCGCCTCGGCCTCGACCATGGCCGGCGCGAGGGCGTCGAACGCCGCCGTCGTCGCCGCGTCGCGGGCGGCGGCCAAGTCGTCGAGGAAGGCGCGCAGCCGCGGCGACGTCGTGCCGGCGCGCAGGCGGGCGTCGCGCGCTTCTCGGTAGGCGCGCAGGTTCGCGTGGGTCGCGTTGGTGTGGAACTGCTGCGCCGTCGCCGGGCTCGCCGGCCGCGTCGAGTTGGGCAACGTCGCCCCGAGCAGCGTGCTCGGGCTGCCGGCGCGCGACGTCGGCACGAGGCCCGCGGTCTCGGCGTAGCCGCCGGTGGTGATGAACGCGAGGGGCGGCGGCGCCGTGAGCTCGTCGACGGCGGTGCGGGCGACGAGGCTGGCCAGCGTCGGGTGCCCCTCGCGGTCGCTGCCGGTGAAGGCGACGCGCGGGCCGAAGTCGTGGCTGACGGTCTGGTTGTCGACGCCGCGAAAGATCGTGATCGCGTCGCGGAACCGCGCGAAGAAGTCTTCGCCGCCGAACGCGTAGCGCTCGTCGACGACGGCGCCCTCGCCGGGCAGGCGCAGCGGCGCGTACGTCAGGTTGCCGGCGCGCAGCAGCTGCGCCTCGGTCCACGGTGTGACGTCGGCGCGGCCGCCCACGGGGTCGAGCAGGAACGTCGGGTCCCAGGCGCCCGCGGCCTCCATCGACAGGAACAGCGGCGGCGGGGTTGCCTGCTGGGTGCGGCCGGGGCGGCCGAGCAGCAGCGTGGCGGTGACGGCGGCGGTGGAGCCGACGAAGCGACGACGTGTGAGAGGCATGGGGTCACTCCACGACGAAGAGGGGATCGGACAGGAGCGCGGCGACCACGACCATCCACGCCCGCAGCGCGCCGGAGGGATCGTTGGTCAGCGCGTTGAGCTCGTCGGTGGCGGTCACGCGACAGGCGGGCGGCAGCGCGCCGCCGCCGGCGATGGCGTCTTGCCGCGCGCCCTCGTACACCGACCACAGCGCCATCACCTCGGCGTCGCCAGGGCCGCCGTCTTCGCCGAGGAGCCGCAGCCGCAGGCGTGCGAGCTCGGCCTGCACCGCTGCTGCATCGCTTGCTGTCACGTCGAGGGTCGGGGCCAGCAGCTTGCGGTCGGCGACGGTCTTGCGCGCGGCGTCCTTGGCGACCACGCGGCACGCCACCTGGTTGGCGGCGCGCTCGACGATGCGCATCATCACCGGGTTCGGCTGGCGGAAGCGCGTCGTCAGCGACTCCCAGTTCACGCCGCCGAACAGGATCCGGTACTCGTCGAAGGCGCGCAGCAGGTCGACGTCGCCGCCGGTCGCCGTGACCACCTCATCGGTGACCGCCCGCAGGTGCGCGCTCCACTGTTCGGGGGTGACGAGCACGCCGCGCCCGACCCCCGCCAGGGTCAGGGCGCGCGCGGTGAGGTCGTCAAGCTCGACGTCTGGTCCGCCGCGGAAGAACGGGCCGGTCAGGATGTCTCTGGCCAGCGCCTTCAGGTTGCGGCCGTGCACGGTGTCGAAGCGCTGGGCGAGGGCCGTCAGGTAGGCGTTCTGGATCGCGAAGGCGAGGCGCTGCTCGGCGTAGTCGGCGGCGATCGGGTCGACGGGCGCGCGCAGCACGCGCGCCCCGGTGAGCCCCTCGAACAGCGGCAGCACCATCGCGTACGGGAAGCGCGCGTCTTGCACGATCCGCGCGGCAAGCCACGTGATCGGATCGCCGACGTGGTCGCGACTATCAGCCGGCGCGCCGACGATGGCGCCAGAGCAGAAGTCGTCGTCGTCGGTGCAGAAGCGTTGCCCACGAAACGACGCCTCGAACATCTCTTGCGGTGGCGGGCGCACGCGCGCCGGGCGGTACTCGCCGTTGTTGCCGAAGCTGTAGAAGAGCCGAGCCACCGGATCCATCACCGCGTGGCACGACGTGCAGGCCACCGCCGACGTCGTCGCCGTGTCGAGATCGGCGTCGGGCGGCAGCCCCACCGTCGAGAAGTCGGCGAGCTTCATCACGTCGATGCCGAGCATGCGCTCGTAGACGACGCGCGCCGACCGGCGCCGCTCGCGGTTCGAGTTCGTGTTGACGAAGCGCTACATCACCGCGTGCGGCGTCAGCAGGCCGGCATGGGGGAAGCGGTCGCCGACGCCGGGCTGCGCGACGAGCTCGTTGGCCGGCGTGTCGCGCAGGCGCAGCGGGTGGAACTCGGCGCGGTCGTTGGCGGCGGTGTTCACGTCGTCGAAGGTCCACTCGGGCGCCTGCGGGTTGAAGCCGTAGAGGATCGCGGTGTACGGGTTCGCCATCGTGAAGTCGCCGGTGGCGAGCGTGTCGACGGGCAAGCCCTCGCTCCAGACGTGGCGCACGAGCTCGAGGGGCTCGCGGGCGAGGCTGTCGGCGGCGTTGTTGCCGGCGGTCGGCTGGACACAGCTGCCGGGGTACGGCGAGCCGGCCTCGCCGCAGCAGACGTCGGTGGCCGGGTCGCACTGCTGCCCTCCGGTGCCCTCGGGCTGGAAGTAGAAGCGACGCGGACCGAACTGGGCGGCGAGCCGCACGAGCAGCTGATTCACGCCGCTGGTGGTGCGCGTGACCTCGCGCGTGAAGCGGTCCGTCCACAGCCAGTCGTTGTAGATCGCGACGACGCGGTTGGCCGCCGCCGGCGTGTCGAGCAGCGCGACGAGGGCCGCGTCGAGCTCTTCGTCGGTGGCCAGCGGCAGCGCCTCATCTGCCGGGCTCAACGGCTGCGACGCCAGCGCCAGCCGCGCCCGCGCCAGCGTCGACCGCCGCGACAGCAGCGACAGATCGGCCAGCGCGGCCTCGAGCGGCGCGACGGCCCCCTCGCCGCACACGTCGTCCTCACGCCGCAGCCGCTCGACAAAGGTGGCGAGCACCTGCTCTTCGGGCGAGTCGGGCGCGATCACGACACCGCCCGAATGCCCGACCTGGCCCGTCGGCAACGCCAGCAGCAGCGACAACCCCGGCGTCACGTCCTGCCGGGCGAGGCTGCGCAGCACGTCGACGTTGTGGGCGGCGAAGTCGACGTCGCCGGGGAACCGCAGCACGTGGCGGTTCGCGGTGGGCGGCGTCACCGCCAGGCCGTACTCGTTGTGGCAGCCGATGCAGCGCGAGAACACCGGACCCCAGACGTCGGCGACGAACGCTTCCTCCAGGCTGAGGCACGGCGAGAACGTCACCGTCAACGGCCCGAGGCGCGTCGTCGCCACGCCGTCGTCGACGTCGGCGGTCACCGTGACCGTCGTCGGCCGCAGCGCCGACAGGCGGGCCACCAGTCGTCCGTCGCCAGCGGTCGTCTCCGGCGCGGTCAGCGCGAGGGCCCCCGTCGTCGACGACGTCGCCGTCAGCTGTACCGCGCGGCCGGTGACCGGCGCGCCGGCGCGGTCGACCACCACCACCGTGACGCTGACGACCGCGAGGCCATCGGCGGGCGCCACCACGCGATCGGCGGTCAGGCCGGAGGAGTCGACGTCGACGTCGCCGTTGCCCTCGCCCTCGCCCTCGGCGGTCGCGTCAGCGCCGCCGTCGACGACGAGGGGCGGGCAGGCGCCGAGCAGCGCCAGCGTCGTGAGCAGGGCGACGCGCCGCTGCAGCAGGAGCACCTTCGAGCTCATCGCGTCTTCGCTTGCGTCTGGCAGGACCTTGGTCTCACAGCGGACGGGAGCGCGGATCGGGCGATCGTCGTACCGCCCGCCGGGCCGGGCGGTGGCGGCGGCTCTCGCCGGCGGCGACGCAAATACAGTACAACGGTCGGCCGTGACCGTCGACGCGCGCACCGACGAGGAACTGATGCTCGCCTACAAGGGCGGGCAGCCGCAGGCCTATCGCGTGCTCGTGCAGCGGCACCACGCGCCGCTGTACCGGTTCTTCCTGCGCGGGCTGAAGAGCCCCGAGGCCGCCGCCGACGCCACGCAGGAGATCTTCCTGCGCGTCGTGAAGAACGCCCCGTCGTGGGAGCCGAAGGCGAAGTTCACGACGTGGCTGTACACGATGGCCCGGAACTTCTGCATCGACGAGGTGCGCAAGGCGAAGTTCCGCAAGACCGACTCATTGAACGAGCGGCTCGACCAGGACGGCGACGGCGGCGAAGAGCGGCTCGACCGGGTCGCCTCGCCGGACCCGCAGCCGGATCGTCTCGTCGCCAACGCCCGGCTGCGGCGCGTGCTCGACGCCGCCATCGCCGACCTCCCCGACGAGCAGCGCGAGGTGTTCCTGCTGCGCGAGCAGAGCGGGCTGCAGTTCAAGGACATCGCCGAGGCCACCGGGGTCGGCGAGAACACCGTGAAGTCGCGCATGCGCTACGCGCTGGGCGCGTTGCAGAAGCGGCTGGCCGCCGCCGGCTTCGGCCGCGCCGACGATGCCCCCGCCCCGGCCCGGGCTCCAGCGGCGGCCCCGGCGGGAGCGCCGGCGCGGGCGGCGGATCGCGCCCCCGCAGATCGCCCCGAGCGCCACCCCGAGCGGCCTCCGGACGCGGTCGCTGCCGAGCGGACGTCGCGGCCGTAGACCGCCGTGCTGGGCCGCCCGTTTGCAACCCCACCGCTCCGTCCCCGAAACCTCCGAGAGCCCCGCTCCCCGACCACCCTTCCCATGACCGAGCCCCTCTCTCCCGACGACGCGCTGGTGCTGGCCTACGTGGACGGCACCCTCGGCGAAGCCGCGCGCGCCGCGTTTGCGGCGCGGCTGGGCGCCGAGCCGGCGCTGCGCGCCGAGGTCGAGGGGCTCGTGGCCCTGCGCGCGCTGCTCGCCGACGACGCGCGCTTCGGCCAGGACAGCGGCGTCGACGCGCCGCCGGCCCACCTGGTGGACGCCATCGTGCGCGCCGAGGTCGCCGCACGCCCTGACGCGATCCGCGCCGCCGTGCTGCGCGCCGCCGACGACGCCGCCGGCCGCGGCGGGTGGCGGGCCCGGCTGTCGTCATGGCTCGTCGGCGGCAGCCTCGTGGGGGCCGGCGCGCTGGCCCTGCTCGTGGTCGTGCAGCGCGCCGAAGCGCCCTCGGCGGCGCCGCAGGCCGTGGCGGGCAGCGCCGCGCCCGCGGTGGCCGGCGAAGCGGCGCCCCCGACGGCGGTCCCCATGGCGCCGCCGCCACCGGCCGCCGCCGCGCTGCCCGCGGCGCTCACCAAGGGCGCCGCCGTCGGCGAGGGCGCGACGCTGTCGGCCGGAGACGCGCGCGGCCTCGCGGCGGCGACCAGCGCCGCGCCGCGCAAGCCGGCGGCGCCCGGCGACGCCGTCGCCAGCGTCCCTGACGCCGAGCGCGAGGCGGCGCGCGGCGGCGCGGCGGTGGGGCAAGAGCTCCTCTTCGCCGAGCAGAAGGCCAGCGCCGACCGCCGCGACGACGACCACGACAGCGCCGACGAGGCGGCGCCCCGCGCGCCGTCGTTGCCGGCCGCGCCGGTGGCGATGGCTCCCGGCGCGCCCGTCCCCGCGACTGCCGCGCCTCCGCCGGCGTCGGCGGGGCCGGCTCCGTCGATCCCACGCTCGCGCGAGGAGTTCCTCGAGCGCCGGGCGAAGGCCAAGGAGGAGCCGGCGCCGAAGGCCGCGCGCGCGACCGCCGACGACTATGCGCGCGCGCGGGCGGTGCAGACCGCCAACGAGATCTACGCCGCCGCCGAGCACGAGCTCGCCCTGGGGCGCGCCGGCACCGCCCTCGATCTGGCCCAGCGCGCCGAGGCCGCCGACGGGGCGCGGGCGCTCGGCCCCCTGCCCGCGGCGCTGCAGGTCCGCGCCTACGGCATGCTGCGCCGCACCGCCGACGCCGCCCGCGTCGCGAGCCGGCTGCTGCAGACGGCGCCCGCCGAGCCCGTTGTCGTCGAGGCGCTGCTGGTCGGCGCCGACGCGGCCGTCGCCGTCGGCGACCGCGGTCTGGCCCGGCGCCTGCTGACCCACGCGCTGGCCCCGGCCAACCGCGACGCGGGGCGGCGGACGAAGGCGCAGGCGCGGCTGACGGCGCTGTCGTCCGCCGCGGGCGCGGCCCCGACCGACGCCGCGGCCGAAGCAGCGAAGCGCTGACGCGACCCCGATCGGCGCGGCTTCGCCGTGCGCGATCGTGCTGCTAATGAGGCGCCCATGAGCGTGATCGTCGGCCAGGACCGCGTCGTCGCCGCGCTGACGAAGGCTGTGCAGTCGCGGCGTCTGGCCCATGGACTTCTGTTCCTTGGCCCCGACAGCGTCGGCCGCGAGGCGACCGCGCGGGCGCTGGCCCGGGGGCTGCTGTGCGATCGGCGCGGCGCCAGCGCCGTCGTTCCCTTCGGCTGCGGGGTGTGTCGCGGGTGTCGACGGGTCGAGGGCGGCTCGCACCCCGACGTGCACATCGTGATGTCCGATGCGGAGGCGGTGGCGCGTGGGCTGGCCCAGCCCGAGGGCAAGAAGAAGCCGTCGGTCGAGATCCGCATCGACGCCATCCGCGAGATCTGCCGCCAGCTGCCGCAGCGCCCGTACGAGGGCCGCACCCGCATCGTGATCGTCCTCGACGCGCACCGCATGAACGAGCACGCGCAGAACGCGCTGCTGAAGGGCCTCGAGGAGCCCGGCGAGGCCGAGAACATGCTCGTGTTGGTGGCCCCCGGCGCGCGGGCCGTGCTGCCCACCATCGCCAGCCGCTGCCAGCGGCTGGCGTTCTCGCCGCTGACCGCCGACGCCGTGCGCACCATCCTGCGCCACAAGGGCGTCGCCGACGCCGACGCGCGCGCCGCCCGCCCCGGCGTCCACAGCGTCGCCGCCGCGCTCGCCGACGAGGAGGGCGACGACGACGCCGTGTCGCGGCTCGTCATCGGCATCACGCTGCGCCAGACCAACGACGCGCTGGGCGACCGCCTGCAGCTCGCCGCCGATCTCAGCCGCGACCGCGCCACCGTGCTGGCGCTCCTCGGCCAGGCCGAGCTGCGCCTCGGCGCCGCCCTGCGCGCGCGCATCGTTCTGGGCGACGCCACCGCCGGCCTCGGCGCCGACGCTCATGGCCTCGACGAGGTGAGCGCTCTCGAGGGCATCGCCGCCGCCCGCGCCGACCTCGCCGGCAACGGCATCGTCCAGCTCGTCGTCGAGCGCCTGCTGCTCGGCGCGCCGCCGTCGATCCTCGCCGGGAGACGACGGTGAGCCTCGATCCGCGCGCCCTTGTCGTCGCTGCCGCGCCCGCCGTAGCCCTCGTCGTGGGGCTCGTCGCCCAGCCGCAGCCGCAGAGCGTCGTCGCCGCGCAGCAGGCCTTCGATCGCTCGGCGCTCGGCGCCGCGGTGTCGACGACCCCGTCGGTGCCTCAGCGCGCCCTCGACGTGAAGCTCGGCGGCGCGCTGTCGCTGCGCGGCGTCGACCTGCCGACGCCGGCGCTGTCGCGCGGCGCTCGCCTGTCGATGAAGCTGCACTTCGCCGTCGACGCCCCCGTCGCCGATGACTGGCAGGTGTTCGTCCACGTCGACGCTGACGAGGGTGGCTTTCGGATGAATGGCGACCACTGGCCGCTGCGCGGCAACTACCGCACCGCGCTGTGGCAGAAGGGCGAGCACGTCGTCGACGCCTTCGACGTCGTCGTGCCCTCCGCCGCCCCCGCCGGCGGCTACACGGTGTGGGTGGGCCTGTACCACGGCGACGAGCGCCTGCCGTTCTCGGGCGGCGACCGCGCGCTGCACGACGGCGAGAACCGCATCAAGGTCGGCGCCGTGGTCGTCGAGTGACGACGACCTTCGGGACGACGTCCGGGATGACGCCCGAAACGGCGCTCGGAGGGACGCCCCACCCACCGCGCGTCGTCGCCTTCGACCTCGGCGGCGTCCTCGTCGACGTAGACAAGACGCACCTCATGGCGCTCGGCCCCACCGACGCCGTCGATGCCGCGTTCTTTGGCCCCGCCCACGACGCCGCCACCGTGGGCGCGCTCGACGCCCGCGGCTTCGCCGCCGCCATGGGCCGCGCGCTGCGTAACCGGGGCGTCGACGTCGACGACGCTGTCGTACGCGACGAATGGGCGCGCGTGGTGGCGTGGCGATCGGGGGGCGCGGCGCTGCTGTCGGCGTGCGCGGGCGTGGTGACGACCCACGTGTGGTCGAACACCGACCCCATCCACTGGAGCGTGCTCGGGCCGGCCATCGACGGTGTAGTGCACCACGCAGCGTCGTCGTTTCGTCTGCGCGCGGCCAAGCCCGACCCGCGCTTCTACGCGGCGGCGCTGGCGGGCCATGCGCCCGGCGACGTCCTGTTCGTCGATGACCGCGCCAACAACGTCGCTGCGGCGCGGGCGCTCGGCATCGACGCCGTCGTCGTCACCAGCGTCCAGGGCGCCCGGGAGTTGCTGTCGGCGCGCGGCATTGCCGTCGCGGATCGCTGACGCCAGCGAGGTGTTTGCGCGCTCGGCGGCGGGCGCAGGATGCGGCGATGCGACGGAGCCCGTCTTTCTCGTGCTCGCGTGGCCCCCTGACCGCGCTGGCGCCGCGCGTGCGAGCGGCGCTCATGGCGACGCTGTCGCTGTTCACCGCGACCACGGCGCAGGCAACGACGGGGCCGCGCCTCGGCGTGCTCGTGGTGTTCGACCAGCTGCCGGCGTGGGAGCTCGAGGCTGCCGCGCCCTTCGTCGGCGACGGCGGCTTCGGCGGGCTCGACGGCGCGGACCTCGACCTGTGGTTCGACCACACCGGCACCGAGACCGACCCGGGGTACGCGACGCTAGCGACGGGCGCGTGGCCGACGGTGCACGGGATCGCGACGAACCCCTGGGGGCGGGCGGCCAGAAGCAATACGCCGTCGATGACGTCGCCTGCCCGGTGCTCGCGCCCACCGCCGCTGACCTGGGTGCCCGCGCGAGCCACGGCCGTGGCCCGGCGCGGCTGCCGGTGCCGACGCTGGCCGACGCCCTGAAGGCCGACAGCGGTGGCCACGCCCGCGTCGTCCCGTTGAGCCACAAGGACCGCTCGGCGATCCTCACCGCCGGCCGAGCCGGCGCGCGCGCCGTCTGGTGGTCGGGCACGCCTACTACGGCGCCGACAGCCTCGAGGCCCACGACATGCGGCGACGCGCCGACGTCGCCCTGCGACGGTTCCGCGCCGCCCTCGAGCAGCGCGTCGGCCGGCAGTCCGTCGTCCTCGCCGTCACCGCCGACCACAGCGGCCCTCCGCTGCCGCAGGGCATGCGCGCCCACGGGCTCGACGAGCCATCGATTCAGGTCGAGACCATCGTGGCCGCCGCCGAGCGCGTCGCCGCTGCCGTCCTCGCGACGCCGACGACGGCCACCGACAAAGGCAAAGGCAAGGGCGAGGGCAAGAACGAGGCCTCGGCCGGGGACGCGTCGTCGTCGAACAAGCCGCGCGTGCAGGGGCTCTGCCCACCGCAGCTGTTCGTCGCCGCGGCGGTACGGGGCATCCCCGGCGTCGCCCGCGTCTACGACCTGCGGCAGCCGGCCGACCGCGACGACGCCTGCGGCCCGCTGATGCGCGCGTCGGCGCCGCCGGGCCGCGCAGCGCGGCTGGTTGCGCGTCAGGCGCCGCGGGTGGTGTTCCTCGACACCGGCGGCCGCGACCTCGGCTCCGACCACGGCGCGCCGTACGCGCACGACCGGCGTGTGCCGCTCTTGTTGCGTGGTCCGGGGATCGCGCGGGGGCGGTTCGCTGCGCGCGCCGACGCCCGCGACGTTGCAGCGACGCTGGCCTTCGTGCTCGGGGTGTCACCGCCCGACGCGTCCATGAGCAAGGTCGTCGGGGCGGTCGATCCGCGCTGACCAGCCTCGCGCCGCTGCTTCGCCTTTGCTGCCGGTGACCGCGCTCATGAGGCCGGTGACGTGGTGGCGGCAGGCACCTACTCGACGTTCTGGGCCTGCTCGCGCAGGCGCTCGATCTCGGCCTTCAGGTCGACGACGGTGTGGGCCGTCTCGCCGTCCTGGCACTTGCTCGCCGTCGTGTTCGCCTCACGCATCAGCTCCTGACACAGAAAGTCGACCTTGCGCCCCGGCGAGGACGACGACAGCAGGGTGTCGAGGTGTGCGAGGTGCAGGCGCAGGCGGGCGAGCTCCTCCGCGACGTCGACGCGCTCGGCGAGGACGGCGACCTCGGCTGCCAGCCGCGCCGGCTCGAGGTGCTCATCCAGCAGCTGCTGCAGGCGCTCCTGCAGCTTCGACCGCTTCTCGTCGACGGCCGTCGCCGTTCGGTGGGCGATATCTTCGACCAGCCCGCCGCAACGCTCGCGGCGCGACACGAGCTCACGCCACAGGCCCTCGCCCTCGAGCGCGCGCGCCGCCTGCAACGCGTCGAGCGCCGTCGTCAGCAGGGCGAGCGTCGTCGACGACAAGTGCTCCGTCGGTGGCGGTGATGCCTCGGTCACGACCCCCGGCACGCGCAGCACGTCGGCGGCGGCCACGCGCGCGTCGATGCTCGGGTGCTGCGCGGCCATCTGCTGGGCGGCGTCGACGATGGCGGCGACGCGCCCCATGTCCACCACCGCCCCCCCGGTCAGCGGCGCCGCGAGCTCGACGGTGACGTCCACGCGGCCACGCTCCAGCCGCGAGCGCACCAGCGCCAGCAGCGCCGGCTCGTCAGCGGACAGCGCCCGGGGCAACCGCAGCTTGACGTCGAGCCCCTTGTGGTTGACCGACCTGGCCTCGACGACGACACCCCACCCCTGCACGGCCCCGGCGGCCCGGCCGAAGCCGGTCATCGAGCGCAAGCCAGGCGTCGTGGCTGCCCTGCCCGTCGCGACGTGTTCGACGTTGCTCACGGCAGGCTCCCGGTGACGGCCAGCGCCGGCGCGGCCCCCGACACGCTCATCGTCGTCGTCGGCACCACCCGCACCGGCCACCGGGTGCGGACCCGGCCCCTGGCGTCGAAGTACAGGAGCCACGACGACGCCCCGAGCGCCGTGCCGAGCGCGGCGCCAACGACGACGTCCTCGGCGTGGTGCCGCCCGTCGGACAGTCGCGACGCCGCGGTGAAACCCGCGCCAGCGGCCAGCGTACCGACGGCGAGCGTGGCCAGCGGCGGCGCCCAGGCCGGAGCCCGGGCCAATGCGTCGTCGGACCAGATCCAGCGCGAGCCGATGGCCAGCGTCGAGAAGGTCAGCACCGCGAACGACGCCGACGTGTGCCCCGACGGGAAGCTCCTCATGCCGTCGAGGACGTCGGCGCGCGAGACGACGAAGCCGTCGTCGACGCCGCGGCAGTCGAGGCCGTCGGCCGCAGCGACGTTGCCGCCGCACGCGGCGCGCAGCCAGCGCTCGCGAAAGTCCGGCCGCAGGCGGCCGAAAGACAGCTTGAGCGCCTCGGTGAGGACGGCGGTACCCAGCAGCGCCTCGGCGCCGCCGACGACGAGCGCGTGGGTCCGCGGGGCGTCGCCGCCGGCCATCAAGTCGACGAGCGCGGTGCCGGCGAGCACCGTCACCCCGCCGGCGACCACCGCCGCCGTCGGCACCTTCTCGCGCACCAGGGGGCGGCCAATCACGCCGTCCAGACGCGGGTCGAACAGCACCGCGAGGTCGGGCTTGTCCAGGTCGAAGCGCGGCCCGAGCAGGGCGGGCGCCGGGGTGAGCTCGGCGAGAGAGCTCGCCGCAAAGAGCCCGCCGGCCACGGCGAGGGCCGCGTAGTCGACGGCGTACCACGCGAGGTAGTCGGCCGGCGACGACAACGACGACGAGGCCGGTGGCGCCAGCGACGGCGACGCCTGGGGGCGCACGAGCACGCCGCGCTGCTCCGGCGTCGGCGGCGGGAACCCCGGCGTCGGCGCCGGCGACGGCACGACGGGAGCCACGATGTCGCCGGCGGGCGCAGCGTCGGGTGGCGCCTCGGATGGCGCCTCGGGTGGCGCCTCGGGCGTGGTCGTGGTCGGAGAAACAGTGGCGGGCGCGCCCGGGCCGGGCTGCTGGGTGGTGTCGACGAACCCGTCGCCATCGGCGTCGGCGTCAGCGGGCGCCGGGAGCGCCACGGGGTCCGCCGGCGTCTGGGCGGCGGTCCACAAAGCGGTGATCAGGAAGAAAGCGTGGATCACGGGCACTCCGCCGACGTCTCGCTGCTACCACGACGCGGCCGCGCGACGCCTGCGGGCGCGCCGCCGACGGCGGTCCCGACCCACCGCTCCCGCAGCGCATCCCCCGCGAGCTGCAGCGTCGCCGCGGTGAAGAACAAGAGCGCCGCCGGCGCCAGCGCCGTCGGGGGATCGACGGCGACGACGTCGAGGGCGCCAGTGAGCATGTTGCCCCACGACGCCAGCGGCGGCGGCACGCCGAGGCCGAGGAACGACAGCGCGCCCTCGGCGACCAGGTTCTCGGCGGCCTCGAGCGTCGCCTGCACCAGCACCGTCGGGGCGCACAGCGGCAGCACGTGCACGACAACGATGCGCCGCTCGGTGGCACCGAGCGCCCGCGCCGCGGCGACGTGGTCGAGGGCGAGCACCTGCCGCACCTGGGCCCGCACGAGCCGCGCCGTCGTCATCCAGCTGAGCACCGACAGCAGCACGACGACGCGGGTCAGCGCCCACGACGCCGACGGCGCTTGACCGACGTCGACGGCGGCGAAGAGGAGCACCAGCGGCAGCGCCGGCAGCGCGACCAGCGCGTCGACCAGTCGCATCAGCGCCGCGTCGACGACCCCGCCGGCCCGCGCGGCGACGACGCCCACGACGACGCCCAACACCGTCGCGACGGCGGCGGCGGCGACGGCGACGGCGACGCTGGTGCGCGCGCCCAGCAGCAGGCGCACGAAGAGGTCGCGGCCGAGGGCGTCGGTGCCAAGCAGGTGCGCGCCGCCGGCGTCGGCGAAGCGCCGCGCCGGATCGACGGCATCGCCCGAGACGCCGAGGACGACGGCGGCGACGTCCGCCAGCAGCGCGCCGAGCACGACCAGCAGCAGCAACGCCACGGCGACGACGGCCACGGGATCGCGACGGCTCATGGGCGACCCCCGTCCGGGCGCCCTGCCTCGTCGCCGCGCAATCGAGGGTCGAGCAGCCAGACGACGACATCGGCGCCGAGGGAGCCCGCGACGACGAGCGCCGCGTGGGCCAACAGCACGACGACAGCGACCCAGGCGTCGGCCTGCACGAGGCTGTCGTACTGCAGCCGCCCCATGCCGGGCCACGCAAACAGCGTCTCGGTGAGCAGCGCCCCGCCGACGAGCGACGGCAGCGACAGCCCGACGAGGGTCACGAGCGGGATCGCGGCGTGGGGCAGCACGTGGCGCGCGAACACCTGCGCCGGCGTCAGCCCGCGGGCGCGCGCGGCGATGACGAAGTCGGCGTCCTGCACCGCCGTCACGGCGGCGTGCACCGGGCGCACGAAGCGGCCCGTCCAGACGGCGGCGAGCACGACGGTGGGCAGCAGCGTGTGACGCAGCCGGTCGACGAGAGTGGCGAGGGCGCCCTGCTCGTGGATGCCCGGCGAGAACAGGCCGCCGGTGGGCAGCAGGCGCAAACCGACGGCCACGACGGCGAGCAGCGCCAGGGCGACGACGTAGGTGGGCGCGCTGCCCAGCGCCGCGGCGACGGACCGCACGACGAGGTCGATGCGCCCGCCGCGCCGCGCCGCCCACGCGCCCAGCAGCAGCGCCGCGACGAGGGCGAAGGACAGCGCCGGCACGGTCAGCCACAGCGTGTTGCCGACGCGGCCCATCGACACGAGCGCGCCGGCCACGGCGACGTCGACGCGCGCGGCAAGCGTGGCGCCGTCGGGCATGCAGGTGGCGTCGCAGCCGTCGCCGGCGGCGCCGTTGCCGTCGTCGCAGCCCTCGCCAGGGTCGTGCTGACCGTCGCCACAGACGGGATCCTCGGGGCCAAGGAGCAGGGCGGCGACGGGCACGCGGTGGCTCCACGACCAGCCGAGTGCGTCGCGGTCGCCCATGAGGAAGCACAGCGCGCCGCACCGGAAGCGGGTGGCAGAGGGAGCGCCGTCGGCGAAATAGACGTCGCCGTCGTCGGCAGCGACGCGCTGGCCGGAGAAGCGCGGGATCGACACGCGGGCGATGGGGCCGAGCGGGCGCACGGCGACGGCGGCGGCGCGGCGGGTCGCGTCGTCGTCGACGGCGCTCGTCCCCTGGGCCTCGACGGGGAGGGCGACGGGGGCGACGGGGGCGGCGGCGGGGGCGACGTAGACGGGCATCGCCCACAAGCCCTCTTGCCCAGCGAAGCGGTCGTCGACGCCGGTGACGCGGGCGAACACGCGGGTCGCGCCGGCCAGATGCAGCTCGGCCCGCCAGCGATCGCCGACGGCGTGCAGCGGGGGGATGGGGTCGAGGCGGGTGCCAGGCGGCGGCGGCGGTGCGGGCAGCTCGAGGACGAACACCGGGGCGCGGCGCGGCTCGGGGTAGGGACCGAGGCGCCCCGCGACGGCGGGGGCCATGACGTCGGGTGGGGGCGTCACCGGGACGCGCTCGCCCACGAGCCAGTGCGCCCAGCGCACCACGACCGGCTGGTCGAGGCCGCGCAGCGCGCGCTGTCGATCCAGCTCAGCGGCGCTGACGGTGGGATCGGCGGCGACGACGGCGTCGGTGGGGTCGCCGGGCAGCGCATCGAGCAGGGCGAACAGCGCCAACGACAACGCGAGCAGCAGCGCCGCGCCCTGCAGCAGGCGGGAGAGCACCAGTCGCAGCAGCGCGCGCACGGGCACTTCTAACGCGACGCAAGAGCCAACGCGACGACAGGCCGGCGAGCGCGACGGCGAACGCTTCGGCGGGCGGCTTGAAGCGGCGTCGCCTTCCCGTTCAGCCGCAAGACCCGTCCAGTCGCAAGAGAGGGCGACCAGGCTCGGATGGCCGCTACGGCGGCGGCGGCGCTGTCGTGATCCGCGCAAGTGGACGCCGACGCTGTCGGCTGGCCGGCGACCGCGAAGGCGGCGTCAGACGCCGCCCAGGACGCGCCGCACCACGAGCTCGGTGGTCTGCACCGTGGGCCGCGGGTGCACCGGGGCCGGCCCGAGCCCCACCATCTGGTTGGAGACGCCGACGAAGATCGCCACCCCATTCAGCACGAACGCAGAGGCGATCCCGAGCGGAGTGCCGGCCACGGACTGCGCGCTCCGCGGGCTCGTCCGCACGAAGCGGTCGACCGCCGCGCCGTCGACCGCCGCGGCCGCCGAACCCGAGGACGACACGGACGTCGGCCAGTCGCCGGTGGCGGCAGCGGTGCGCTGGCTGGTCAAAGACGTGGTGGTGCGGATTGCGGTCATGGCGAGGCTCCCACTGTGGGGATGTATCGGGCCGACGCGCCCCGCGGTTGCGCAGGCGATCCCCCGGCGACGCCGCCCCCGGCGCGCGATGCTCGCAAAAGCAACCGCCCCCCAGGAGAAGGGGGGCGGTGAGGAGGACGTCGGCGCCTTGCGGGCGCAGACGCCGGGCCGGAGCAGCGCCTACTTCGCGTCGAACACGACGATGGCGACCGCAGTCACGGCCAGGTTCACGAGACCGATGGGGATCAAGTACGACCACGAGAACCGCATCAGCTGGTCGTAGCGCAGGCGCGGGATGGTGGCGCGCACCCAGACAAACATGAAGAAGAAGAACAGGATGCCCGCGAAGGTCCACCAGATGCCGGGCAGGAAGCCGAACGGCCCGCCCCAGCCGCCGAAGAAGCAGGCGGTGGCGACGACGGAGACGGTGATCATCGCCATGTACTCGGCGATCATGAACAGCGCGTAGCGGAAGCCCGAGTACTCGGTGTGAAAGCCGCCGGTCAGCTCGGTGTCGGCCTCGACGAGGTCGAAGGGAGGCCGGTTGGTCTCGGCGAACATCGCGATGAAGTACAGGCCGAAGGCGACGGGCTGCAGCAGCACCAGCGGGATCTTGTGGTTCATCTGCCACTCGACGATGCCCTTCAGGCTCATCTCGCCGGTGATCATGACGACGCCCACCAGGCTCATGCCCAGCACGATCTCGTAGCTGACCAGCTGCGCCGCGCCGCGCAGCGCGCCGAGCAGCGCGTACTTGTTGTTGCTCGACCAGCCAGCCAGCACCACGCCGTAGACGTGCAGCGAGCCCACGCCCAGCAGGTACAGCACGCCGACGTTCAGGTCGCTGATGTAGAGCGTCAGCGTGCCCCAGCCGGGGATCGCGACGTCGGGACCAAACGGCAGCACCGCCATCGCCATCATCGCCGCAAACAGCGCCAGCGCCGGCGCCAGCTTGTTCAGCGGCTTGTCGACGCCGACGGGGATGATGTCCTCCTTGAAGAAGGTCTTGATGCCGTCGGCCAGCGGCTGGAACAGCCCGAGCGGACCCACGCGGTTCGGACCCTTGCGCACCTGGATGAGCGCGATGAACCGCCGCTCGAACCACGTGCCGAGCGCCATGCCCGACATCCCGCCGACGATGACGACGAGACAGAGCACCAGCAGGTAGACGATGTTCGACAGCGGCCAGCCGAACAGCGCCGTCTCGTTGAAGAAGGTGACCAGGCTAGACAACGGTCAGCTCCGTCCGCGTCTTGTTGCGGTTCAAGGGGATCCTCGCGAAGGCGTGCTTTGTCGACAGCACCGCGCGCAGACCCTTCAGGTCGTGCGGCGTCACCCGCCCGAGCTCGGCGGCCAACAGAGCCAGCGCGTACCAGTCGGCCTTGGCCCGCTCGTCGGGGCCCGCGCCGGGCACCGACGGCGGGATGCCCGCGGCGTCGAAGCCCTGGTGCCGCCCGTCGAGGGTGGTGAACGCGCCGCCCTGCTCGTACACGTGCGCCAGCGGCAGCACGACGTCGACGACGTCGGGCACCGCGCCCGCCTTCGTCGACGCGTCCTTCGGCAAGCTGGCCGTCAGCCACACCGCGCGCGCCTTGCCGAGGCCGTCGACGGGGAAGCCCGCGCAGTGCGGCACGTCACCGACGACGATCACGGTGTCGAGCGCGCCGGCGCCGGCGCGCCCGAGCACGCCGGCGGCGCTCGCCGCGTCGAGCGCCGCCTTGTCGCCGAGGAGCTCGCGGGCGCCGCGGGCGTTGGTGTAGCGGTCGACGGCGCCGCTGAAGCCGGCGCAGGCGCCCTTGTCGTCGACAACACCAAGCGCCGCCTGCAGGCGCTTGACCAGCGCGGCGTTGCCGGGCTCGTGGGCGAAGGCCGGCCCCATCACCAGCGACGACGGCCGCACGGTCAGCTGCGCCGCCGCCTTCTTCGCCGCGTCGCTGCCTCCCTTGCCCTCGAGGGCGTCGCACAGGTCGGCGACGGCGCGGGCGAGGTCGGCCCCCGACGCCTTCAGCCACGCCGCGCTGTCGCGGGCGAGGCCGTTTTCGGCGGCGATGACGACGAGCTTGCCGCCGCCGCCCGTGGCGATGCCGTCGCGCGTGAACGGAACCAGCGCGCGGCGGACCGCGATCGCGAGCATCGGGATCTCGGACCAAGGGTCGCAGCCGACGACGACGACCGACTTCGACGACGACAATCCGGCCAGCGTGCCCTGCGGCGACGTCGCGGCGATGCGCGGCCAGACGCTGACGGCGTCACCGAGGCCGCCCTCGGCGAGCACGCCGTAGGCCTCGTTGGTGAGCGCGGGCGTGGCGACGACGCCGGTGTTGTGATTGCGCACCAGCGCGGCGGCGGCGCGCAGGCCCTCGAACCACGTGACGGCGACGAGCTTGCCGCCCTTGCGCACCAGCGGCTGGGCCAGACGCTCGCTGCGCTCGGCGGGCAGCGTGCCCCAGCGGGTCGCGTCCGCGATCCACGCGTCGTTGACGTCGACGTTCTCGCGTGGGCGCAGGCGCAGCACGCGGCCATCGCGGGTGTCGATCCACACGTTGCTGCCGGTGGGGTCGTCGGCGGCGATGCCAGCCTGCGACTTCAGGTCCCAGGGGCGCGAGCGGAAGCGGTAGTGGCGGCTCGTGAGCGCGCCGACGGGGCAGATGTCGACGACGTTGCCCTGGAAGGGCGACGTGTACTGCTCGCCGGACGCGAGCCCGATCTCGCCGTGGCTGCCGCGATCGATGACGGCGAGGGCGCGGTCGCCCGGCACCTCGTCGTGGAAGCGCACGCAGCGGTAGCAGAGGATGCAGCGCTCGCGGTCGAGGACGATGTTCTCGGACAGCTCGAACGCCTTGTCCTTGTGGCGCTTCTCTTCCTCGAATTTCGAGGTGCCGACGCCGTGGGCGAAGGTGTTGTCCTGCAGCGGGCACTCGCCACCCTTGTCGCAGACCGGGCAGTCGAGGGGGTGGTTGGCGAGCAGCAGCGCGATGGTGGCGTTCTGGCCGCCCGTCGCCATGTCGCTCTTCGTCTTGACGACCATGCCCTCGGCCACCGGCGTCGTGCACGCCGTCTGCAGGCGGGGCATCTTCTCGATCTCGACGAGGCACATGCGGCAGGCGCCGACCGGCTTCAGCTTGTCGTGGTAGCAGAAGACCGGGATCTCGTTCTTCACCGCGCGGGCCGCCTCGACGAGCAGCGTGCCCTTCTTCGCCGTCACCTTTTGGCCGTCGATGGTCAGCGTGACGGTGTCCGACGGCGGCGCGGCCTGCGCGGCCGAGGCCGACGAAGCGGCAGGGGAGTCCTTTTTCTCAGAAGCGGTCGTCGTCATGGCGAGACGTTGGGCAAAGCCCGCGGGGACTTGCAAGGGCTTTCGCCGTTTTCCGACGGGTCGCGCGGGCTCGAGTCGACGGTGGCTTCGGGGCCGGCGCCGACGGACGGAGAGACCGGCGCCGACGGACGGCGTGGCGGTCGGGGTCGGCGGGGCGGCTCCCGTATCGCCGATGCCGGCGCGCGGGCGTCAGGCCGGCGGCACGTCGGCGCCGGCGACCACCGGATCGAGCGCGGGCACGCGCTCATCGACGAGCAGCTTGTCGACGCCGTTCTCGCGGCGCCGGCGCACGAACAGGTCGGGCCGCGCGGCGCGGGTCAACAGGAGCGCGTCCTTGCGCCGCGCCTTGTCGATCAGGGCGTGGTTCCCTGACGACAGCACCGGCGGGATGCCCTGCCCTTCGTAGACGACGGGCCGCGTGTACTGGCGGTGCTCGAGCAGGCGGTCGTCGCCGTGGCTCTCGTGCACGGCGCTGCAGGCGTTGCCGAGTACGCCGGGCAGCAGGCGGGTGACGGCGTCGACGACGACGAGGGCGGGCAGCTCGCCGCCGGTGAGCACGAAGTCGCCCAGCGAGACGACGTCCACGGCGACGCCGTAGTCGGCGACGAGGGCGCGGTGGTCGAAGCCCTCGTAGCGGCCGCAGACGAGGACGAGGTGGTCGACGCCGGCGGCGAAGGCGCGGGCGCGGTGCTGGTCGAAGACCTCGCCGCGGGCGTCGAAGAAGACGACGCGGGCGCGGCGCGGATCGACGGTGGGGGCCCGCGCCAGCGCGTGGCGCACGGCGGGCGCGACGACGTCGACGCGCAGCACCATGCCGGCGCCGCCCCCGGCGGGGGACTCGTCGACGGTGCGGTGCTTGTTGGTCGAGAAGCCCCGCAGCTGCACGCAGTCGACGTCGAGGGTGACGGCGCCCTGGTCGTCGGGGCGCCCGGCGCGCCCGAGGATGGAGGCCTGCACGACGGGCAGGATCATCTCGGGGAACAGGGTGACGAACGTCGCGCGCATGGGACCCGGGGACGATCGACGACGGAGTCGTCGACGTCAACGCGGCGGGGGCGCGGTCACTTCGCCAGCGCGCCGATGTCGTCGTTGCCCATGCCCTGGGCGATCAGCTGGTCCATGCGCGCGGCCAGCCCATCGAGGACGGCGAGGGCGGCGCCGGTGCCGTCCTGGGCGGCGGTCTGCTGCATCAGGCGGAGATCCTTGCGGGCGACCTCGAGGGCGAACGACGTCGAGAACTCGCGCCGCGCCATCTTTGGCCCGCGGAACTGGATGATCCCCTGCGGCTGGAATTTGGCGAACACGCCGAGGGCGGCCTCGCGCGGCAGGCCGCTGGCCTCGGCCATGCGCAGGATGTCAGCGAGGGCGCCGCCCATGGTCAGGATCATGGCGTTGCCGCACAGCTTGTAGAACGCCGGCAGCACGGGGTCTTCGCCGACGTTCCAGACCTCGCCGGTCATCGTCTGCAGCGCGGGCAGCGCCTGCTCGAGGAGGTCGGCGCGGCCGCCCACGAGCATCAGGCCGGTGCCGTTCTTTGCGTTTGTGGGCGACATGAAGATCGGGGCGTGGACGAAGCGCACGCCCTGCCCGAGGAGCCGCGCGGTGCGCTCGCCGGTGGTCTTCGGCAGCGTCGTCGTGTGGTCGGCCACCAGCGCGCCCGGTCCGAGGTGGTCGACGACCGCGGCGAGCACAGAGTCGACGGCGGCGTCGTCGGTGAGCGCCAGGTGTACGCGGGTGGCGCCGCGCACCGCCTCGGCGACGGTGTCGGCGACGCAGACGCGGGCGCCGCCGAGCGACTCGGCCTTGCTCCGCGTGCGGTTCCAGACGACGACTTCATGGCCCCTGCCGACAAGGTTGTGGACGAAGCCCGCGCCGATCAGGCCGGTGCCGAGGACTGCGACGTGCGCCATGACGTTCTCCGCGCGAGGGGTGCGCGCGGGTCATCGCGCAACCGCCCGTCGCCGTCGAGCCCGGCCCGCTCAGCCGTCGGCGGGCGCGTCGCTGTCGGCGTCGCTGTCGGCGTCGGCGCTCGCCCGGTCGGCGGCGGCACTGGCGCCCGCCCGGTGGGCAGCCCGCGCGGCGCGCGCGTCGAGGCGCCCGTCGACGCGGTCCCAGAACGCCCGCCGGCCGTCGTCGTCGCGGCGGCGCCCTTGCGGATCGTGGCCCGGGACATCGTCGACCCAGCCGGGCTGACGCGACGGCGGCGCGGGAGATGCAGCCTGCGCCGCGGCGCGCGCGAGGAGGCCGCGGTAGCGCAGCCCGCCGGGCTCCCGCAGCGCGAAGGCGAAGGCGTCGAGCAGCTCGGCCCCGTCGCGCTCGTCGACGCCGGCGAAGGCGGCGACGGCGGCGGCGGTCGCGGCCCAGTCGCCGTGGGCGACGTGCAGCGCGGCGATGGCGCGCCCGCGCTCGGCGGCGGTGTCGGGCGGGTCGACGACGGCGTCGTAGCGGCGCGGGTCGCGCGGCAGGTCGTCGGCGGCGAGCCGGTGCTCGTCGCTGGTCGAAGGCGGCGCGGCGCACGGGCGCAGCTCGAGCACCGGGCCAGGCTGCCCGATGTCGTCGACGAACCCGAAGACGCGGTCCTCGCGGCCCCGCAGCGCGAGCTCCTTGGCGAACGCTGCCCGGCGCTCGTCGCCCGACAGGAGGACCATGCGGGCGTAGGTCGTCGCCGTCAGCGGCAGCGTCAGCGGCGCGCGCTCGAGGAACCCGCGCACCAGCGCGTCGAGGACGTCGTGGCGCTGGTCGGCTTGGACGTCGGCGACGACGTTGGCCGGGTGCGCCGGCCAGGCGGTGTACTCGTCGGGCTCGCGCCAGCGCACGAGGATGACCGGGAGCTGCCGCTCGTGGGCCAGCACGCACAAGGCGACGACGCGGTCGACCAGCGCCGTCGAGCGCGGCGCGACGACGACGACGCCGCCCACCGGCGTGGTGGGCAGCGTCGCACCGGCGGGACGCAGCGGGTGCAGCCGCAACAGCAGGTCGGGGCGACCGGGCATCGCCCGGGGGATGCGACGGTCGAGCTCGACGTGGTCGTCGGGGTCGGCGGCGAAGACGTAGACGGGAGGGATGCGAAAGGGAGCGTGGCGCAGCGACATGGGCGTGAGCATGGGCGCGGACTGCGACAGGTTCCGTCGCAGCCGGCACGCGGCCGTCGTGGCCCACCGGCCACCGCGTACGTGCGGTTCGTGATGATCGATCGGTATCACTCGGGCGGAGTGTCGACGTTGTGGTCGTCGTAGTCGACGCCGGCGTCCTTCAGCCGCTTCGCCTGCGCCGCCGTCAGCACGCCGAGCGTCACGCAGGCCCCCATGCCCAGCGACTTCACGACCTGCGCCATCGCCACGACCACGTCGAGGTCGCGGTCCTTTGGCGGCGCCACGCCGCGCCCATGCAGTACCGCGACGCCCCGCCCGTCTTCGTCGCCGGCGCCTGCTGCGGCACCTCCTCGACGGGCAATAGCGCCTCACGCGGCAGCCCGGTGTCGTAGCGCGCGCTCCTGTGTCCGCTGCTGTGGGCCGATCAGCCGAACGAGTAGGCCGACAGGTCGATGCCGACGAGCTTGCCGGCCCAGGCGACGACGCCCTTGTCGTCACCGGCGGCGCCGGCGATCACGTGCAGGGGGATCAGGTGCTCTTCGCGCGGGTGGGCGTCGCGCGCCGACGGCGCCTTCGTCCACGTCGACAAACGCTGGTCGCGCTCGGTGGCGGGGCGGCAGCACGCGTCCTGCAGCCATTGATCGAACGCCGTCGCCGCCGGCGCCGCCCGCGGTCCGAACGTGCGCAGGTTGTGGAACGTCATGCCGCTGCCGACGATGAACACGCCTTCGTCGCGCAGCGGCTGCAGCGCGCGGCCGAGCTGCAGGTGCAGCGCGGGGTCGAGCCCGCGCACCAGCGACAATTGCACCGTGGGAATGTCAGCGTGGGGCCAGGCGAGCTTCATCGGCACGAAGCAGCCGTGATCGAAGCCGCGGGTGGTGTCGGCGGCGGTCTTGAAGCCGGCCCTGCCGAGCAAGTGCTGCACGCGCGCCGCCAATCCCGGGTCACCCGGCGCGGGCCATTGGATTTGATAGCTGGCGGGCGGAAAGCCGGAATAGTCGTAGAGCATCGGCGGGGCCTTCGCCGTCGACACCGTGGGCACCGGCTCCTCCCAGTGGGCCGACACCATCAGCACGGCCAGGGGCGGCTGCGGCGGTACTTCACGCAGGGCCTTCAGGTAGGTGGCCAACGACGACAGCCCAGCGTGGGAGCCGATGCCGACGTCCACGAACGGCCAGGGCCCGCCGCCGTGGGGGAGAAAGACGACCGGCTGGCGCAGCGTACCCATCGGGCGCTCCTCGGGTGTCGGTGGGGCGTAGCACCATCGGCCGCCGTCGGCAGCGCGTGGTCACGTCGTCACGGCGTCGCGCCTTCGCGTGGCCATGTCGTCATGCCGTCATGCCGTCATGAAGGGGCGCCTCAGGCCCCGCAGGCCGCTGTTCCGGCGGCCTCGCGTGGGGCTGTCAGCGCCCGGTCAAAGGCTCCACACCTCGAGCCCCGCCACGCCATCGCGAGGCAGGGCCGACTTGACGTCGACGACGACGCCGCCGCGCTTGACGCCGGCAAGGAGCCGCTCGAAGCCCTGCCGGGCGAACGAGCGGTGCGCGACCGCGAGCACGGCGCCGTCGAGGTCGCGCAAGTCCTCAAGCGGGACGACGTCGATCCCGTACTCATGCTTCGCCTCCTCGGGGTCGGCGTGCGGATCGTGCACGAGCGGGACGACGCCGAAGCTCTTCAGCTCGGTGACGATGTCGGGCACGCGCGAGTTGCGCAGGTCGGGCACGTTCTCCTTGAACGTCAGGCCGAGGATCCCCACGCGGGCCCCGCGCACGACGACGTCGTTGTGCACGAGCAGCTTGACCAGCTTCTGCGCGAGGAAGGCGCCCATGCCGTCGTTGATGCGGCGGCCGGCGAGGATGACCTGCGGGTGGTAGCCGAGGCGCTCGGCCATCGTGGTCAGGTAGTACGGATCGACGCCGATGCAGTGGCCGCCGACGAGGCCGGGCGAGAACTTCAGGAAGTTCCACTTGGTGCCGGCGGCATCCAGCACGTCCTTCGTGCGGATTCCCTTCTTGTCGAAGATCATCGCCAGCTCATTCATCAGGGCGATGTTCAGGTCGCGTTGGGTGTTCTCGATGACCTTCGCCGCCTCGGCCACCTGGATTGACGGGGCGCGGTGGACGCCGGCGTCGACGATGGCGCCGTAGGCTGCGGCGATTCGCTCGAGGGCCTCGGAGTCCTCGCCCGCGACGACCTTCGTGATCTTCTCGAGGGTGTGCTCGCGGTCGCCGGGGTTGATCCGCTCGGGGCTGTAGCCGAGCTTGAAGCCCTGCCCTCGCGTCGTGCCGGCAAATTGCTCGATCACCGGACCGCAGACCTCTTCGGTGACGCCCGGGTACACCGTGCTCTCGAAGACGACGACGACATCGCGACGACGACCGCGGGCGATCGCGCGCCCGACGGTCTCGCTGGCGCGAACCAGGGGCGTAAGGTCCGGTCGGCGCGTCGCGTCCACCGGGGTGGGTACGGCGACGACGAACAGGCTGACCTCGGCGAGGTCGTCGAGCTGGTCGGTGACCACCAGCCCCGCCTCCTGCAGCTCGGTCGCCGTGGTCTCGCCGTTGCGGTCGTGGTGTCGGCGGAGCTCCTCGATGCGACGCGGATTCACGTCGAACCCCAGGGTGCCTTTGATCCGACGCGCGAACGCCAGGGCGACGGGCAAGCCGACGTAGCCGAGACCGATCACCGCGATGCGCTCTTCGGGCTTCACTCGTCCTCCCGTGGCGGGCGCGTTCCGACTCCGGTCTCGTCGACCGGACCGCTGTCGAACGAGCCTGCCGCCCGCGCCTCCCATGGTGCCGGAGCGTGTGCAACCGCCGTCGTCCACGGCGCCGCGGGCCGACGGGCCGGCGTGCGGGCGGGGGACGCGTGGCGCGCTCATCATCGATCACATTCCCACCCGCGCCGTCGCAGGGTCACCGGCCCTCACCTGCGGCGTCGCCGCTGCCCTCTCCCAAATCCGGGAGCGGGCTTGTGTCCACGCGGCGTGAGGTCAGGACGCGGTGCTGCTGGGCTCGAACGTCACGTCGCTCTTCTCCCAGAAGTCCCAGAATTGGGAGGAGGGGCCAGGGGATGAGGGTCCGGGCCGGCGCAGGCGCTGAATCCGGCGAAGATCGCCGAGGCGGCGGGACTGTTGGATCCTGAGGTTGCGCGCTCCCTCGCTCAGCAATGCGACGCACACCAACTTCACCGGCTTCAAGCCCACGGGCAACAACAGCCCGCCGCTCGTCGAGCGGCGGGGTCGTCCTCGGCCACAGGGCTCTGGTAGCGTGCACGCTCCGGCGAGGTGGTCATGGCGAGCAGCGGGGTGCAGCGCGAGATCGCGGGGCGTGGCGCGGCCGTGTTGCTGCTGTGGCGTCAGCGACGTCTGGGGCGTCACGGATGACGCTGCGTGACCGGAGGCGCGGCGGCATGCGCCGCGTCCTCCTCGGCTTCGTCCTCGGCGTGGTGGTCGTCCTGACCGTCGGCGGCTGCGCCCACGGCCAGGGCGCCACCGCCGCGGGGCCGCCCGCAGTGACCGCCGACGAGGTGGCGCGGGCGCTGCCGGCGCGGGTCGTCGACCGCGCCGGCTGGGCGGACGACATCGTGGCCGCCATTCACGCCACGGGCAAGACGCCGACTCGGGAGCGCGTCTGCGCCGTCGTCGCCGTGATCGCCCAGGAGTCCGGCTTCGTCGCCGACCCGCCGGTGCGCGACCTGCCCAGGCTCGTGCGGCGGGCCCTCGACGACAAGCTCGCCCCGCTCGGCGCGCTCGCGCCGGCGGCGCGCGAGGCCCTGCTGGCGCTGCGCCCGCCCGGCGCGCCCGAGGCGGCACCGACCTTCGGCGAGCGCATCGCGCGGCTGAAGACCGAGCGCGACCTCGACCGTCTGTTTCGCGACGTCAAGGCGGCGCTGACCCGGAGCCACCCCGGCAGCGTCGCCATCGCCGGGGCGCTGGCGGTGCTCGCCGGC
>Ga0194129_10001949_pt1 | contig 32256 bp, 37 predicted proteins | sample TA2KigCa35mmetaG_FD_150862 | JGI IMG/M metagenome (GOLD analysis project Ga0194129, IMG submission 150862) | Freshwater microbial communities from Lake Tanganyika, Tanzania - TA2015038 Kigoma Deep Cast 35m | ecosystem: Environmental > Aquatic > Freshwater > Lake | place: Tanzania: Lake...
AAATATTTTTATCTATTTAAAGAGTAAATCATTATTATATTTATAATGAGTTATAATCACGAGGCAGATATTGGATATATAAAAAGAGATATATGTTTTACAAATAATTTAGAAACTATTAAGTTATTAATAAAAGAAGGTTTGAATATAAATAAATGGGGAATTTGTGGAAATACTCCTATACATATTCATGTAAAAGAAGGTAATTTTGATATAGTAAAATATTTATTATCTGAAGGTGCTGATATAAATATAAATAATGTTTATGGCAATAATGTCATTGATGATGCGTTAAGTTATAATCAACCCGAAATATATCAATATTTACTAAATATAAAAACTAGTAACACTTAAATTAAAAGTTGGCGTTTTAAATGTGCAAAGGTGTAAAAAATTATATGCAACATTACCATATTTGGACAGATTGGAGAAATATAATTTACTTTAAAAATATAGTTATTTATAGTATAAAACTAAATATTATATAATTTTTACAGGTAAAAATAATATAATATTTATAAATTGTATCATTTTATTTAAATTTAGGAGACCTCATAGAGGTTTCAAAACTATGTAACGGTTAACGGCATAATATTATACTTGAATAAAATTTACATCTAATTTTTTATCAATAACATTTTCAATCCAATGTAAAAATCCATTTGATTTAATTGTATTTGTCATATTATATGATATATCTATATCATTTATAACCACATTTGCATTAGTCATATCGGATACTTCTACATATTTTTTTTCAAGATCATTTCCGCCAGTTCCAGCAATATATTGTTTTATATTTTTTTCATTATCATTAAATTTTAAATTGATTTTACCTTCTTGATATAAATGTAAATCTGCTGAACTATAAAATAATTGTGTATCTTTATTAAATATATCATATATATTAAAACATAATTTTAGATATTCTTCACTAGCAGTCATTATTTCCATTTTATCGTCTTGTTTTGATTTTGATTTAATTTTATAATATATCAAAGGATGATGTGCTACTAAAACAAAATTTTTAATTTTATTTGTATTTATTTCTTTTAACATTTCATTTATGCAAGAGTTTTGAAAATCATCTAACAGATAAATTATCATCTGAGATGCCTGTTCTTTACCGAGCTTTATAATATTCATCTCAATATTTTTAAATTCAGTTTGAATATTTGTAAGTTTTTCTTTTAATGTATTCACGTTTTTAAAATTTTTAATGGTATTTTCTATTAAATTTATATAACAATTTTTCATTTTGAATATATCCGTTTCATTATAAAAATTTGAATCGATCATTAAAATCAATGTATGATTACCTTTACCAAATAAACGAAAGTTACATAATGAAAACGAATGAATTGGATATTGAGCTAAAATTAATTCATTGTTAGTTATAAAGCATTTATCAACAGTAGTAGAGCGATCTATAGTTTCAATAACATATTGTTGAGTATCTACAAGGTCATGATTTCCAGCAATAATATCTATAGGTATTTTGTGTTTTTGATATATATATTCTAAACAATCAAAACCACTTTTTAATTCTATCTCTTTAATTGTTTTTATTTTATGTCCTGATAATTCATTTTCTTTTATATTTGGATAATAATTATCACCTTTTACAATTATAAATGAAGGTTTTGGATAAGTAGTCTCACATAACTCATCTATTTTATTTATTACAAGTGAAACATTCGTTTTATATGAATTAATTTTGCACATATTTTTATTCCAACAACCAAATGTAATAAAACTAGGATTATTTAGGAGTGGTTTAAATTTTTTTTTACTTTTTAAACGAAAAAAAAATTTAGGTCGTAAAGATTTTTTTTTAATATTTATTTTTATTATAGGTATTTGTAGTTTTTTATCCATTTATATAATTATATCAGAAAATAATAGGGATATTTTAAATGCAAAATATCACACATTTTTTCTGGGTCATTAAGAAAATCCAATATTTGATCTAAATTCATTCTCTCTCTTGGTGGGCGTAATACTATTTCATCTTTAAAAAAACGATTTCGTTTTAATTTATATAAAATACAAATCCCTAATTTTTGAAAAAAAGAATATTCATCAATAATATTTTCATGTTTTTGTATACAATTTTCCCTAAGATTTAGACTTAGTGTATTATCTGAATATAAATACATAAATGTTCTTGATAAAGCATATATATCCATTTCTATTATATTAGGATAATTTATATCTCTATTATCTATATTTGTTGGTTCTGTTAAAGGATTATATTTAATATCTTTAATTTTATCTCGAATATATTTATCTACAAAACAGGATGATCCATAAAATGAACCTATAGGAATCTCAGGGGAATACCATTCTTTTGACAATCCAAAATCAATAAGCTTTCCTATTAAACGATTACTAATAGTTTTATATATTAATATATTATCTGGTTTTATGTCTAAATGAGCAATTTTATTATCATGCATTTTTTTATAGCTATAACAATATCAATCATAATATTACGCATATCTTCTTCTTGAATGCGATCACTTACATTAATACTATTATAACGTTTTATGTAATCACCTAGTGATTCTCCACAATAATCTGTAATTAATGCTAGACATATTTCATCATCTTGTGATATTGTTGATATACTTAATAAATTACAAAAGTATCGGCTTGGATTACAATTTTGTAAAACTTTAATATAAGTAATAATATTATTTTTTATAATACTATAAGAATATTCGCGTATTTTTAATATTTTAACAGCACAATTATATGCATCTAATTTATAAACCACTCCAGTTCCACCTTTGCCTATAACTTGAGTATTACTATTTATTAATGCATTTAAGTCTAAATTTAATTGCGAGTTGCTGAAGAACTTACTCAATATTTTTAAATCATCTATTGTTATATTATCTATTTCACTTTTTGGCATAGTTGCATATAAAAATAAACAAAATCTTTTAGCACTTTCTATTGATATTAACTGATTTAATTGATCCATAGCAATTATTTTTAAGATATTTTCTATTAAATTATTCCAGATATGTAAATTAATTTCTGATGTAATACGCAGAATTATTGCTTTTAATATATTATGATCTACAATATCATCTTTTATTTTGTATAAATCATTTTGATATATCAATTCATTTTCATTTAAAAAATATTTATCATTATCTGTATATAGTCTGTTTATTTCATGATTATAATTAAAATATAAATCATTTGTTAATCTAGATGTATCTGAGTTAGTTGAATTAAATAATTTAAAAAAATCACGATACTCTTTTGTTTTATTTTTTTCACGCTCACTACTTAAATATACTGATAATTCATTTGAACGTTTAACAGGGGTATATCTTGTGTATAGCTTACACTTTTTATATTTCCAACATTTTTATATGGTATGCGTGTATCTATCCAATCTCGGAATGCTTTTAGACTACGAATTGTGCCACCTTTTTTTCCTTATAGATTTTTTTTTTGATATAAATTTTATAACCATTATATATATACTATAATAAATTAATCTATAACCCTATAAATTATTAGATATATAAAAGTTAACAATATTTTATTATGTATGTCTTGTAAATAATAATAAAATATTTTATATTATAAAAAAATATAATCATTTAAACGTGATATTATAAACGATAACTTTTGCGTATTTTTTTAGAATTTTTCTTATTCTTACTTTTACGTCCTCCTCTTCTCCATTGTTCACTTCCTGTGTGTGGACGACCATCAATAGTCATAGCGTGCATTCTATGATACAAATTGTCCTCTTCGTTTTTATACAGTCTATCTCTTAAAGACATAGGTGGATTTACTCTATTCAGATCTATAGCATCAAATCGGTCACTTAATGTTCCATAAGTATTATATGACATTTTTTTTTTATATATTATAAAAATATAATTTAAAAGTTAAATTCTATAATTAATTTATATGATTACAGATAGTTATGAGTATGAGACAATATCATTTATACCTGAAAGCTATTATTATATCGGAAAACATAACAATTAGTAATTTATTAATTAAATTAGTAAATAGAGATGATTGTGTTCCAAAAATTGAATGTAAAATACCATATTACATTTCTGATAGATAAAATAATAAATCAAGAGTAAATATGTTATATCCATTTATGTGTTTTTCAAATAAAATTCACTCAAATATATGTCTTTACAATTTCAAGAAAAGAATAGTTCGTGTGCCTAAAAAAAGTTTATTATAGAAATAAAATAATTTAAAAATATTAATCTCTATCAATTAGAACAAAAATGAATACAAATTTTTTAGTCTATTTATTTTTAATTAAAAGAATTCCTGCATGGCAAACAGTTACATTATAACTGTTACCAGACCTATGTATATATCTATGACTGTGTCCTGGATACCATTGCCCCCAATTTGAATAGCGATGTACATAGTAACAAGCACCGTCTTCAACGAAAAGCACACTTGTGTTCCAATTTTTACTTTTAATGACGTTAATACTATCTTGAGTATGTGGTGCAATTCTCCAACCATTTGGAATAGCTATCCATCTTGTTTGACAATCATGACCGCCACCGTTTTTATCCCAATCAGATAATGTTTTATAAATATTTCCATTATATACTACAATATTTCGTTCTCTCTCAATTCTTTCTCTCTCTTCCCTTTCTCGTCTTTCTCTCTCTTCTCTTTCTCGTCTCTCCCTCTCCTGTCTTTCACGTCGTTCTCGTTCTTCGCGCTCACGACGTTCTCTTTGAATTCGTTCGCGCTCTTTGCGTTCTCGTTCCTCTCTTTCACGGCGTTCCTTTTCAATTCGTTCTCGTTCAATTCTCTCTCTTTCTTTTATCTCTGCTATCTCATATTCAATCTGTCCACCTCGCGAATAGGACACATATTTATTATCTGGAACACATAAACCCTCTTTATTTTGATATGTTTTTTTTAGTATACACTCAGCGCTTTGAGTATCCTTTATATCTTTTACACGATTGAACACTTGGCAATCCTTATAAGATGCGCATTTTGTTTTACACTCATCAAGTGTGCCCTTAAATTGTATAATATCTTTTTTTCCATCGTCCATAATAGCACATTCATTTCGTGAAAAAAGTGTTCTTACATCATTAAACTCAGGTATATTTTGCTCTTTTTTTCTATTTGTAAATTTCTTGATAAAACTAGCAACACCTTTATAATTTATCAATTCGTTTTTATAGGATTTTTTTTCTTCATCATTTAGATTTTTTTCAAGACTTAATGGATCACTTAGTAATTCAGTAACTGATTTTAAAAATATAGAAAATGTCTTTTCGTTATCCTTTACACTATTATTAAATATAAAGCCTACACATCTGTCACCTATTGATTCAGCTGTGTTTTTTAATTGTGCAAGTGTCATATATTTATTTGGTACGCCTTCGCGACTAAATGTAATCATTTCACCACCTACATTAAAAGAACCAGTTAATGGGTCTCCTTTAACCATCTTTTCATAATAGACATTATAATTGCTGAAATCAATTCCATTCGCTTTTGAATTATGGTTTTCTTTACTATAACGTATAAAGTATTCTCGTTTTTGTGACAAACCAAAATATAAATATAATACTAATATTAATATTAATAATACATAAATCATATATAATATATTATGATAAAAAAATTGATAAAATATTATTTTAAGGTATTGAAAAATGCTGAAATACGATTATTATCGTTTCAAGGTTCTTAAACGTCTTTATAAATTAATTCGTGAAGAGTCAAGACTTAGAAATTACAGGCGTGTATATCATTTAGGACTTAGATGGCTAAATTTATATAAACTTATAGCGAATGATTACACAGATCATATTTGTCTCTCATTGAGATTCCATGAATATAAATATATGGCTCCCAAATATTTAAATACAATTATTGATGAAATGCGTAATTGGTATCCCCCAACTGATTTTAAGGATATAATCTACGATATTTATCAACTACTGCCTTATACTGGGAAAACATTATTGATGTATAATATTAAAAGTATTGAGGGCAAATTAGGTGAATCAATTTATCGCATACAACTAGAAAAACGGTTTAATAAATCTTCTAAAAAACTAATGTATAAATATCAAATTGAAATTTAAATAATTACTTATTTATTTTTTTTCCTGTTGTCTTTTCAAGACTTATTTTATAATCACATTCTGGATATACATATTTATTTTCTATAGCAATAAATTCATAATCCTTACCTTCTTCATATTCTTTCATTATTTCTTCAGGTAATTCTGTATAATCTAATAATGAAACATTATATAGTGATGTTTGTTCATTAATTTTAAGATATCCAAGTATTAAGCTAAAATCATTCACACTTAAAAAAGACATAGTATCATATACGCGATAAATATCTCTATCAAATTGTGTACTGTCCATAAAAGTACATTTCCAACAGTCTTTTAATTTACTATATACTTTTTTGTTATCAAGTATATTTGATTCAATTAGATAGTCTGAAATGCGTATTTGTTCTATACAACCTACTTCAATTTGTGCTTTATTAAATTTTGCCATTATTTTATTATCTTTTAGTTGAAAACTCATACTAACTATTCTGGAATTTCGCGTATTTTTTTGAAATAATTCTCGTGTATCAATAGTAATTTCTAATTGATTATATTTTTTTGACATAAGTATATAATATATATAAAATATATCTTATTTTATATATAGTTTATGGTATTTAACTCAATATTAAATTACTTTCAAAAAGAAATAAGTAACGAATTGCCAGTTAATGGTTTAATTATTCATAGACCCCGACGTTCGCGAAAAAGAGTTAATCTTACTAATCAAGACCTGGAACACGAAGAGGCATTTCGAAAACAATTCTTTTTAAATAAAAAAAATGACGAAAAACAACAAACAAAAAAAACAACTTCATTTTCAAATTTTGATAATTTTGTAATAGAACCAGATCAAATGGAAAAAATAGAACCAAAAACAGATTTAAATAAGGTAGTTACTGTTTATACAGATGGTAGCTGTATTAATAATGGAAAAAGTAATGCTCAAGGTGGATATGCTGTATATTTCCCTAATAAAGAATTTGATAATGTATGTCAAAAATATATAAATCAGCCTACTAATCAACGCTGTGAACTTATGGGAATTTATAAAGCAATACAGACTTCTATGCCACATATAAGTAATGGTGGTAAAATTGAATTAATGACTGATAGTGAGTATTCAATGAAATGCTTACAGGAATATTGTCGTAAATGGTCAATAAATGGTTGGATTAAATCAGATAAAAAACCAATAGAAAATCGCGATATAATTGAGCCACTTTATAATTTATATACTAGATATTGGCGTAATATAACACTCAAACATGTAAGAGCACATACAGGAAATCCAGATGAACAAAGTCGTAATAATGATATAGTTGATCAAATGGCTCGTAAAGCGGTTGGATATTAAGACATATCTTGACGGCAATTAGGGCATTTATGTGATTTTTCAGTCCATTTAGTAATACATGCCTTGTGAAACACATGAGGTTTATGAGAGCAGCTTGTGACAGCCATTGTTTCAACATTTTCTACAGATTCAACACATATAGAACATGTTTCACCAATATATATTGGGTTGCTTGTAAATTCTATGTTATGGCTATGTATTATTATATCTTGATATAAATAATTATAAATCATATTATTATTTATAGCATTATTATAAATATAATCAGTTATATTATTATATTGTATTGTATTTAAAAATAAATTATTATTATTTATTGTATATAAATTATTTGTATTCATAAAATTAATATTAATAAATAAATTATATTGTATCAATTTTTTTTAATAAAAATTTATGATTTATAATATATGGTTATACAATTAACAAAAGAAACTGAATTGGATAAATTTCCAAATTATTTAATGATTGTAACCTCTCATAAACTCAACAGATATTTAAATTCACCTTTTAAGTGGTGGAAACGATATTTATTGGAAAGTAATGATATTCATTTAATGGATGAAAATCTTAAATTAAATAATATTTTGTTTCATAATAATGATAAAAAATATAATACTATCTATAAAAAAATGCGAATTAATGATAAATTTATCTATATTCCTATTGAGGAATATTCTAGATTTTATTTGGATCATAAAGTAAAAATAAGCACTAGTATTGTAGAAATGTTAGGTGTTTTTTCAATAGATTATAATTATAACGAATTAGCAATCAAATTTTTTACAATATCAAGTTCTGGTAATTATAATAATGCTAGTATTGATGGTAAAATTACAAATGAAAAACAAAATCATATCAAAAATAACGATTTCAAAATTTATAATCAAAGTAATTGTCCATATTTATTTTTAAAAACCTCGGTTTTTGAAGAAAAAATAAAAAATAAAAATTCGTATTTTATGGATAAAGAAGAATATGATAATGATTTTGATATACAAAATCTAGTAAGAAGTAGATTGGAAGCTAATTTATCTGAATATACATTAAAATATGAAATAGAATATATGAATAATTTTGAAATAAGTTTAGCATCAAAATTTTATGTGGATTTTGGCATAGATATAAAAAAAAATGATCAAAAAAAAATAAATGTTTCAATAAATATTAATTTTTTTCGTAAAAGAGATTTAATAAATAGCGAAAATATGGATATTAATAATTATTGTCTGCAACTTATTCTAAAAGGACCTTCCCCAGATAATTATTATGAATCACTTTTAGAATCAGTTAAAATAAAAAAAAATGATCAATCAACATCGGAAAAATATGATATAGTAAAACTACGATTAAATAAAAATAATAATACAAATTATATTTTACTTTTTAATTTTATTGAGAAATATATACAAAGTAAATATAAATATTCAAATGATAATGATGATTATGAATCATATTACTCCTATTATAATTTTATTAAAATAGCTCAAGAAGAGACTTTAAAACAATATATGAGTGAAGTGCGTAATTTAGATGACTTAGATAAAAATGGTATATTTTTTTTAAGATTAAGATCTACAGGTTTTGCTTCATTACTTTCATTTGATGAAAAGGGATTCAATAAGTTACAAAAAATATATCTTAATATTTATAGACAATATAGTGATATTGAAAAATTAAATGAAAGTAATTCTTTACATTTAAAACGTATCTACATTTATATGATTCGTCTATATAATAATGTATGCTCCCCTGATCAAATTATTATATTTGATAAAGATATTGATGAAACATTAACAAAAATATTATTTAATATTTTAATAAATATTGTAATTATTCCTGATTTTAATATATTTCAAAAATATGTTATAACTGAAATCAATAAATATAAACATCAGCAATTATTAAATATTTATAAAAAAGATAATTTATCATTATTAGTTTAATAAAATATTATTATTATATATAATATGTCTATTCCATGTTTTGATGATATTATACCAGATGATTCACATTATCAAGCAATTTTAAAAATAAAATACGAAGCGACACGTGAAGGGTTCAAATTATTAAAATTAATAAATTCAAAGGTAATTTTAGCTGATAAAAATGATCCAAATAGTAAACATAGATATTTACAAATAGCAACTACTGAAAGTCTCACATGTGGCTTAATCATGGCTACATTAGTAGATATACCTTGGGGTGGTTATATGAAATATGGAGGATTTGGTGTTTATGATACTGATGCTAAAAGAGTATTCAATAAAGTAAGTGTTGATGATGTTTACACCCATAAATGTGCTGCAGAAATGGCGATAGGCGTTTTAAAAAATTCAAATGCTACTTTGGCTATAGCTGTGACAGGTAATGCTATGCCTTTAAATGATCATGTAGATATGTTGGGAGAAGTATTTATAGGTATAGCTGGATATGATCAAGAAAGTAATATAGTTTACATCACTAAATCAATAAATGCGTGTATTGACACTGATAACAGTAATATGAAAGATATCTGCACAAAATGGTATGAAACAATAAAAGTATATAGTAAATATAATTCTAGAAATGATACTGCCGCTATAAGCCAAGAAATAAGATATTATACTGTAATGAAAGCCTATGAATTATGTATAGAATTTATTAATAAAATAAATCCGGTTGTTCCTGATGAAATAATGCAACGAAAAATGATTAATGAAAAAAAAGATAAAAATAGTATTCATAATGAAATACCAAATAATAAATATAATTTTGGTGGTGAGGGAATATGTAGAAATGACGTTATAAGTGAAAGGTGTATAATTACTGGTAAAAGAGAGGAAGAAGAAACATCTACTTTCAATCTAAATGCTGGAAAGCGTAAAAAAAATTCAAAAAGAAAGAAAAATATTATTTTATAAATATATTTTCATAATGCCAATTTAAAAATTTAGAATTATGAGAATTATATTTAGAATAAGGTTGTCCTATATTTTGTAGAATACATAAATGTTTGTATTTGAAAATAACATCATTAGCAACGATTATTGTATTATAGTTAACACTTATATGTCCATAGTCATAAAGTGAATGACATAATTTACACATTAACTCAACATTGTTATAATTAAGTAATTCATCTATCAACATAGTATATCTAGGTTTTAAATGTGCCGCATGTAATAAAGTTAATGGAAAATTATATAAACACATAGAACATTTATATTCATTATTAATTACTTTATCACGATCTAGAAGATATTTTCTAAGTTTAGCACTTTCAGGTCTTAATATAGAAAAATATCTATTGAATGAACGCAACATTTATTGAATAAATATTTTTTTTTTAAATTTCATTCAATTTTTTTTTATTTTTTTCTTTATCAATAATTATCTCTTCAACCTCTATATTTAATTATTTTTTATTATAAGCAGTTATATATCTAATATTTTATACTTTGGTAATTATAATAAAAGTTTATTACTGTTGTAGAAAATGTGATTGCGGTAATACTGATGAAGAAATTATACAAGGGACTATTTATTAAATAATAATAATTTATCAGAGTAAAATTTCAGCAAATTTGAACAACGAATAGGATAGTAAATATAATTTTATAATCAAATATTAGATATATATTACATTTGAAATTTATGATAGACATAATATTTCATGTAAAAATTGATAAATAATAATAAAATTTATAATACGCAAAAATAATTAGGCAGAAAGATAATGGCTAATAGCACTCATACTTGTGCTATTTGTTTGGAAGAATTAGTTATACCTTGTCCTAATATGTGTATGACTGAATGCTCACATATATTTCATCTTAATTGTCTTTTAATGTTAAGAGAGCATAATGATAAATGCCCATTATGTCGTGCTGATATACCATCTCAAAGACAAAATGATAATGTTCACATAATAGAAGATGATAATATAATAGAACAAGATATAATTGAGAACATAGATAACGTTCTCATAATTATTGACAATGGAATGCAAATAAGCACTAGTATTACAAATATAGTAAATAACGCATCAAATAATAATATAAGTGATATGTTAGTTCATGAAAGACAAATATACATTGATCAAATAAATAATTTATGCACTAATTATGTGGAATCAATGTTTAATTATTTAACGGCATTTCGTAATAATTATAATATAAACCATGTAAATTATCATAATGTAAATTTAAGATATTATACAGATCTGTTTAATATCAATGAAAAAATAGATGAAATGGTAGAAAGAGCATCTATAAATAATATTCGTAATAATTATACTTTTTATAGAATGGAGAATGATATTCACGACTTATGTCATAGATTTGGTGAATATCTAATTATGAATTTACATGGATAATTTATACTCTGAAAATGTAAAATATTTTACACATAATTATTAATAAAAATTGATAATTCATTATTTTTTGCACGATAAAAAAATGTCATCTCATTCTTTAAGTCCTAATGATCTAAAAATTTTAAAAGATAACTTTATAAAGTGTGTTAGTGGATATCATCTTATTAACGAAGATCCAATTAAAGAATCTCCTTGGGAAGATATAAATGCTATTATCCTTATTGTTTCCGGACATACAGTTACAGCGCAAAGTAAAGGCTCACACGAATCAGGCAAGGATTTACTTACTTCAATGGGTTCTTTTTCAAATAAATCAACACAATATACCAAAGATTATAAATCATTTGATATAAGTTCTTATAGACTTACTCAAGTCTGTTCTGATAAATGTAATGGTGAAATTGATAAAGTAATAGAAGAAATTAATAAGAGAAAAAATTTTGATTATTATTCTATTCTTGTAAGAAATGAATCTGATAAAGAAATTATGTATGATTGGTATATTATACCTTCAGACTATCCATCATTTGATCCCAGCTCATATGTATGGTCAGTAACACTAGGAAAAATAGGTAAAAATAAAGGAATGCCTATTGGTTGGAATACAAATGAAATAAATGGTTCAAGTATGAAAATTGTTTTCAGTATGTCATCTCAATTATGGATGACTATTTCAGTCACAGAAGAGATGCGCAAATTTATCATTGCTTCTACTACAGTCACTAAAGGCAGAAAACTTAATTATATAGATTTATTTGAACAATATAAAAAATAATAATTATATATACTATTTTTGTTTAAACAAAATATAATATTTGACAAGCTTTAAATAAAAAATCTAAAAGGCAATAAAACGCTGAAGTGTTATATTGTATTTACTGTTATAATATTTAGTTGATTATTATGTAATCTATCATTTATTAGTTTTACATAGTCTCCATTAATCTCAATGCCAATAAAAGGAAGATTATTATTTTTTGCAGAAACACATTCACTTCCAGAACCAGCAAATGGAACTAAAACATAACCGTTATTTGGATTTTGTTTACATGACTTAATTAATTTATCACATAAAGCTAGGGGTTTTTGGGTTGGATGGTCTACTCTTTCGCTCACACCAGCACCTCCTGCTAGAGCAGGAATTTTAATGACATCTCTTGGTAGAGCACCATTAGCGTGTGCTGAATATTTTGTTGTTTTTTCACCATTAGAAAATCTACCCTTGGTTGCTTTTCGTTCTTTACCTGCTGCTCCATTTAAAAATCCGTCGGTATATGGTTCACGCACATCATCTCTATTGAATATTTTATCAGTTTTCCAAAGAACTATTATACTTTCGTGTGAGCGTTGCCAAAAATTAAGACTTGGCACATTTTTATTTGTATAATGCCATAATATCCATCTTCTATTTATTTCATAAGGAACTCTTGAAAGTATTAATGCGAGTGTTTCACTAAATCCATATATGAACATTGTGCCATTTGGTTTTAATATGCGAATACATTCACTTATCCATTTATCACACCAATTAAGATATTCAGGCATAGTCTGTTTGTCGCTTTGATTACCAAAATCTTTACCTATATTATAAGGAGGATCCGCTATAATAATTTGTGCTGATTCTGATTCAAGACTTGGTAATATTTGAACAGTGTCACCATGAATTATTTCTTGTTTAAGTGGTATATTTATAAAAGAATTATCTTCAACTATACTTTGATGATTTTCTAATATTAATTTTACTATATCTTCTTTATTTTTTAATTTACTATAGCCTTTTATTTTTTTTTCTTTACATATTTTTTTTAAGTTACTTAAACTTTCTTTGTTGTAATCCATTTATTTTTATAATTATTACATTACGAAATTTTATCAATTTTTATTATTATTTGCATAATCTTTTGATAATTGTAAATAATACCAGTATCTTGTTCAAATTTATCTATATAAATGTTTTCTACAATTTTATATTTTAATAACAGTGATGTATATTTGTATGTTCCTAAAGATTTTCAGGATAGATAATAAGGACAATTCTCTTTATTATATGTGTTTCAATCTTCCAATTCCTGTGCGAGCTGGGCTCAGCTTCAATGGCAACAACCACACAACCGAAACTCCGTTGCGCCGCGGCGGCTGCCCGCGCCCTAGGTTTCAATAACACATAAAGGTATAACATATTAGCAAGTAATTTATTTGTCTTTCAATTAGAAATATAATACAGTATATTTGATTCTATCTCTTCATCGGTATTTATAAATTAAAAATTATACATAACTACATATTTAATTTGATGATCTGTTATTGTAAAAAATAAGAGGAGTCATAATTATTGCCTCTTTACACCTTTGGACATTTAAAATGCAGGATAAATTAAAAAAAATTCAAATGAATTATTAAATACTCACCTATTATAAGACATTTTATCAAACAGTAATCAGCATATAGTCAAATATAAAGAAATTCATTATATTTACTACGTCCTTTATATTTTTTTTTGAATTTATTTGACGATGTTTATTTGGTTTTGATCGCTATATAATTATTGAATATTTTTTGTGTTTAATCTATCATATCACTTCATTCCATTATAATAATCAAATTAACCTTATATTTATTTATTAAAAAAAATAATTATATTTCTTTTTATATCAACATTATGAATCTATTATTTGAAAAAAAATATGCTGATAATAAAATAAATTTATTACGAAATAAATTATAATATTAAATACATATATAACTAATGATAACAAAATATTGTGCTTTCAATATATTTCCTGCTAAAGGAAAACGCCGGAATCCAAGAAGAAGTTGTAGAAAAACTCTAAATTCTAGTGAAAATTCCGATCTTTGTGAAGTCTTAAACAACCGTTGCGGTTTAAAAGATAATCATACGAAAAGACTTATAAGACATTCTAAAAAGGTTTCTTCGTCAAATGGTGCGTCAAAAAAATTAAGTGTTGTTACATAAAAAGCAATAACAGAACAATTAAAAAAAAATATGGATAAAGTAGAATTACAAACAGTTTTATGGATGTTAGAACAAATCAAATTTAATCCGAATTATAAAAGCGATTTCACCGGACAATTGTTTCAAGGTGATAATGCTGAATATGCACAAGCAATGGATAAAATTAATAGTTATTTCAAATATAGAAGTTTCTATCCAGATGGAAATGATATATCTCTTCCTATTATGTAATAAATATTTTTTTGTTTATTGTATATTAAGAAAAATTATTTATTGTTTTCTGTTAGTGTTTTAATTTACTATTTTAACCTTCACATCACAATCATGTTATATAAATCACGTGTATAATAAAATATTTTATAAGTAAAACAAGCAGTTTATTAAATCTACTTCCGTGTCTAAACGTTTTAAGGGTTAAGATTTTTTGATATTTCTAATATTATGTATACTATAAAAGGATTGGTATTCTTAATACAACCCAAGGAATTCAATTATATAGATTTTTGAACTTTGCTATAGTTATTCTATATAAATGTATTTTTCATATTTTTTTACACCATTTCACATTTAAAACGCTGACTTTTGAATTTTATATTTCAAATGATAATTCAATATATGATTTTTATTGTATTTTGTATTCCCCTACTTGTATAATACCCTGATATAATTCATTATATTCTTGACTATCTGGTTTCATTTTACGCAATTTTTCCATTTTTTCTAATATTGTCCCTTCATAATAAATATCATTTTTGAAAATATTATGCAATGATTCATTATTAATAATCAAAGTATACAATTTATTTTTGTTTTCCAAATTAGAATATTTAATATTGTTTTTTAGAGGAAACATAAGTGGTTTTAATGCTGAAAATGCATAATTTTCTATTATTAAATTCATTTTATAATCTATTTCATTCATTAAATAATTTATACATTCATCTCGTAAAGAATTATTTATTTCATTATTATCTTGATAATGATTGTGATACCATAAAACACTATAAGATAAATATAAATTAGATAAAATATCAGACATATTACCAGATATCATTTGTTTTGACTTTATTTTTCCACCCATCAATGCTATAAAATTTGCTAATAGACTATATTTAAGAGTTGCATTATCTAACCGTTGTTGTGCTGTATTATTCTTGAAAAATGGTAATGAATTTAAGATTGTATTAGAAATTAGTTTATAATAGTTTAGAAGAATACTTGAAACCAATTTATTAAAATTATATTTGAATTCATCTAAATTGTTATCTTGAATACTTTGAAAAATAGGAAATATATATGGATGACTTTTATTAAGTCCTTGGCCAAAAATAATAAGCCCACGCGTAAGTGTGTTAGAGCCTTCAACAGTAATTCCAACTGGTGAAGAATTATAAAATTTAGTAAAAAAATTATTTTCTCCAACACATATACCACTACCAGCATAAATATCCATACCATTATTCAAAATATTTCTTGCACGTTCTGTAGTTTGTTGTTTCATAATTGCAGTAATAACAGAAGGAGTTGAACCTGTATCTAAAATATGATTTGTAAAATTTACTGATGTGTGTATAATCCAAGTATTCAAATACATATCTATGAATTTTTCTCTTACTGATTCCATATTTCCTATATGCATATTGAATTGTTTACGTAAATTTATATAATTCATAATAGAATGTGTTATAAATTTAGATGAACCATTTGCGGTTGCGGGTAAACTTACTCCACGACCAACAGCAAGACATTCCATTAACATTTTCCATCCTTCTCCGATCCTATCTTCTCCGCCAATTATTTGATCTGTATCAATAAATATCGTTCCTTTTATAGTTCCATTGGGAAAACCCGCATTATTTGGATTATGATATGTATGTTGTTTTAATCCATATTGTGAACTTTCAACTAATGCTACTGAAATTCCAGTTTTATTATTTTTTAATAATCTATTTGGATCTTCTATATTAAATGCTATCCCAATAAGATTTGAAACAGGTGCTAATGTAATATATCGTTTATTCAATTTTATTTTTATTTTTATTTTTCCATCAATTAATTCTACAATACCTTTATCTATTTGACCTACTGCATCACTACCATTATTTGGTCCGGTCAATCCAAAACAAGGTATCATCGTTCCATTTGCTAATTTAGGTAAAAAAAAATCCTTTTGTTGTTGTGTTCCATAATGTTGTAATAATTCTGCAGGACCAAGAGAATTAGGCACCATAATAGTTACTGCTAAGGATGGATTATATGATGCTATTTTAGATAGAATTTTTGATTGAGAAGTAATAGACAAACGATTGCCATTATACTGTTTATCTATAATCATACTTAAAAATCCTTTTTCACCTAATTTTTTTATAAGTTTATGGATATTTGCATTTGGATAAACATTTTCAGTACCAACACTTCGTAATAAATCATTTGTTTCAGTTTCCATATTTTTATCTGGATTTATAAAAATTGGTTTATATAATTTATTGTAATCTACTTGTCCATTAAATAATTCTCTATCAATAGAAACGCCGCCTGATTTCAGAGCTATAATTTCAGTTTCAGAAATTTTAGGGATTATACTTTTTACAATATTAAATACTTTACGATAAGGTATAAACATTATAATAATAAAAAATTGTATTATTTTTATATTGTTTTTTATTTAATTAAAAAATAGGGATTTTAAATGTGAAAAGGTTTAAAATTAATCTGATAAAATTCATATTTAGTTATATCTTAAACCATATTTGTTTATTATTTCATCCTTTTTATTATTTACTTGTATATATGTTTAAACAATATTATCATTTATTAAATTTTTCATTAAGTTTTAGTGAAATTGAATTCCAAATTATTTTTAAATAGTTTGTGTAATCTTGTTTTTGTGCTTTATTTTTATCTTGTTTATTAGAGATTATTATTAAAGCTTGTGTCTGCATAGTAATATATTTTTTTTAATGTATTATCAATTTTTTACATATGATCATATTTACCTTTGTATTGTTTAAAACAAGAAAAGATAATAAGTAAATATGTATAAAATGAAAGGAGACAAAAAACTTTATAGAATAATAACACTTATATCTATTAGAAATTTTTATCTTTAATATTTATTTTTTTTTGAAGATTTATGTTGTAAAGATTTTTTTGACATACTTATTCTATTTTTTTTTGAATTATATTTTTTTCTCCCTCCATCAAGTTCTATACCATCACGCATCATTTCAGATCTTATTTTTTCTTTATCTTCATCATTTAAGAGTTCTGAATCAAAAATATTATCTTCTAACCAATTTATATTACCTATTTCTCCTCTCAATGCTTTTTTAAGCATTTGTAAATCTTCATTTTCAATCCATAAATTTTCTTTTTGATCATAATATGCCATTTCATTATTTAATTTTTCAACAGCTATAGCGAATACATTGACACCTTTTAAAAGAGCATTTTCTAATTGTTGTGCCAATAGTAAAGCATCTGTATAATTAGCACCCTGAATGCCATATGACGTTTTAATATTCCTTAGATTTTCTATTATTTGAACAAGACCTTCTAAAAATGTATCATCAAAATCCATACTTTTATTTGATAGTTGTATCCAAGAATGTCCTGTCAACATATTTTTACTATTTGTTTTATCAGAAATTATAACACAAGTCAAAAGAATTATTGCGGTGTTTACCGCAGCAGATTTCAAACGAGCGTTTCTGTTATCTAACCAAATATTTCTTTCGCTGTTAAAAAAATCACCCATTAATAGTTGTGATTCCCAACCATATCTTCCAGTCATTAAAACGAATAAAAGACTTGCCTTTATTAAATCTTCGCGTTTTTGTTGATTACTTAGTAAATCCATTATAATATATAATAATATATTATTTTAATTTTGAAAATTTTTTTTATTTAGTATTATATTATGATACATATTTTACACATTTAAAAGGCCGACTTTTAAATATGCTAATTATTTATATTTTTTTAATGTTTTCTCCAATTTTAAGGGTTATTATGATATTTTTCAGTTCTATTATAAGTTCCTTTAATTATATTTTCATACTTGTCTTTGGATATATCCTTAATTACTTTATCAATATTTGTTTTCAGTTCTTTGTAAGTTAATCCGTCCAATTTATATAATTTTGATATATATATATATTCTATTCTGTCTTTTATAAATAAATTACAAAATATAAAAATACATATGATAGCAAATTAATCATACCGATTAATTATTTCAAAACTACAATTATTTAAACACTCAATGACACAATCGTCATTTAGATATTTTTCAAATTCTGTAGTGCTGTCTTTAGGAAAATTAAGTGGTAATTCTATATCTTTATAATTTCTATAGTCACGTTCATCATAAAATTGTTTAAAATCAATAGTATTAATTATTTCACTATAATTTTCTAAACATTTTGAAATAAATTTATTTTTAGCTTCAGTTTCATTTGCGGCAATCAAATGAACTTCTATATAATATTGAGTATATTTAGGGAATATACTACAGTTATATATTTTAATAGTTTCATTTTGAATTGTTTGCATTTTTAGTTTAGTTAATTGCAATATGTTATATTAAATTAAATCAATTTTTAAATTTTGCGGTAAAGCAGGTAAAGAAGTTAATTGATTATTATCACAACCAAAAATCTAGATTTTTTGGTAAAGCAGGTAATGAAGTTAATTGATTTTTATAACAATATAATGTTTCTAGATTTTCCGGTAAAGAAGTTAATTGATTATCATAACAATATAAGTGTTTTAGGTTTTTTGGTAACTCTGGCAAAGAAGTTAATTGATTATTATAACAATACAATGTTTCTAATTTTGTAAATCTAGATAAATCAGGTATATATTTAAAATCTTGCCCACTGATATCTAAAGAATCAATATCATCTGGTAAGGCATTAAGATAACTTTCAATATATAATTTGTTCCATTCGTCTTCAGACAAATGCTTTTCAAGATCATAAAAACGACTCTCTGACATCCCAATAAAAGACAAAAATCGTGTAGACCAACCATCAAATTCTGATAAGTTATACATTATTAAATAGTCTTTATATAATTTAATATATATTCTATTCTATCTTTTTTCTTCAGTGGTGTATCCTGTATTGGAATTATTATAAGTCCCAGTTTCCTTCTTTATTAATAAAACTTTTATATATATCTATTTTTATATTTTCAAAATTATCATCTGTTTCACAATTTATTTTATTTTTTAACAATGATTGAATATTTTTAATGGAATCAATACATTTTACATAAATCATTTCCGCATATACCAACTTCAAATGTATTATCATCCCATCTATATGTATAAGAAGGATTGTAATTATCACAATTTCCTCGTTCTAATTCCAATAGTGTACACATTAAATAAGAACTTTTTACAATATCTTCAATTGGAAATTCATATTTATTTTCTTTTATGTGTTTTTTGTTACAGGACAATATCTTTTGTATTCATAAAATAATTCATAAGTTATGTTATTATTTGTTATTTTATAAGGAATATATCCCGTATAATCTTCTCTTTCAGTATGATAAGTTATATATGGTGATGAAGGAATAGTTTCATCCATGTATATAATAATTAAATATACATTTTTGTTTTTAAATATATGTTTAATTATTATTTGAAATATAAAATTCACAAGTGGGCGTTTTAAATGTGCAGAGCTTTAAAATAGTCTGTATTTTTTTTTATATTTCATACAAATAAATTATAATGATAATTCACTTTTGTTATAGCAAAAAAAAATTGATAGTAATGGTTAGTATAGTAGTAGATACCAAGCGAAAGACCATGATGCATATTACTAAGGCTTACCGTACCAAGACAAGAAAGCACCAACGCTGGACTGAACCACAATTACATTTGCTATGTTGCACTTGGTGGTGTCAGAGCAACTACATCAACAACAATGCTGTGTGCGCGATGTTTCGTGACTTTTGTCGTGAGGAAAACATCTCATTGAGAGGAAAGAGCGACAATGCTATTTTGATCAAGATACGATCGTTTGCAGAACTCAACATTTGGGGCAATTCCTGGAGTCACTCTCGTCTCACTACAGAAGTTTTTGAAAAAGTGAAGCGCAAGATTGACTTCATGCTTGAACAAACATTTCCTGCCGCCTGTCAATGAGCAAAAAAATTGAAAAACTAAGTATATATAAAAATATATCAAAATGACAAAAAAAAACAATTCGGATTATAAGAAAAGACCTTTTAGAAGACATCGTTGGTCTAACGAAGATCTGACCGCTATTTGCAAGATCTACCTCTATGACAGGGACGATTTATGCAAGGATACACTTATCAGGAAAATTCAAGATTGGTTCAGAGCCTACAACAATGTTAGTATGCCATCAATCGGTGGCATAAGGCGCAAACTTCAAGAATGTGGAGATCTTCAACGCAACGATTGGATGAGATGGAGACGCCCTGTGCGCAGTTCAGATGGAAGAATTGTTCTTGTTGTCATTTGGAATGAGGTAAAAAATAAATATATATAGTGTATTCTGTTAAATATGTATATATGTGTGCTGTGATATGTTTTTTTAACGCATATATTAATTTTTATGCCTACTTTGTTTTTTTATTATTTTTTTTTTTTTTTTTAATTTTTAACCACCATATACTGATATTTGGGCTGGATACCTATAAGAATCATTAGTATAATCATATATGTTTTGGTGTTCGTAATTATGTGTAATAAAATTACTAATTTTAGATTGATTTTCAGGTAATATATCTAATTCCTTAATGTCTATATATTTAATAAATTTATTAATTGTTGTTAAATCTATTTGATCTTTTTCTATATTTACAATTAATTCTTGTATATCTATCATAGGTTTATTTAAATACATATTACTTTTATCATCTAATAATGTATTATTTGTTATATTTGTCAAATAAACACTATTATTAACAACATTACCTACATGACTTAATAACGTTTGATTATCATATTTAAATATAAAAAATTTTTCAACAAATGAATATAAACTTTCAACGCTTTTTACCATTTCATTTATGCAGTAATCTAAATCATATGTTTCATTTATCATTAATTCTTCAATTTCATCAACAATATTTTGATAATCTTTAATATTTGTATATATATCATAATATCTGTGAAAATTAGATATATCTTCTTTTTCCCATTCATTGTATATTGAGTTTTCAATAGTTTCCTGTCTTTTTGATAAATATCTAGTTACAAAAATTTTATTTATAAATATTATCAATAATTGTAGATTACGAGAGTCTGCTATTTGAATATTATCAGGAATATCTATTTCAAAAAAATGACATATATTTTTAAATATAATAGCATTTTCAGTGTATATACTTTCATTACGAGATAATACCAAATATTTTAATGATAAATAAATTTGTTTTAAATTTTCTTGGCATATAAAATTGTTATTGTTTCCTCCTCCATCAGTTATTTCTGTTGTATTAAAAGTAATAACACGATTATCTTGAATACTTTTAAATATATCAATTAAAATTAAATATTGTTTATACCATTCTATATACTTATTTTCTTCTATTTTATCGTCTTCTTTTTTTCTTGTATTTCTTTGTGTTGGCATTGTTAAAATATTGAATCTAGTTGTTTCTATTAATTCTGTATATGTGTTATCAGATAAAATCATATCAAATATATTATATAGATATTGATTGTTATCAATTTGTCTATCTTCATATTCATATTCTATTTTTAGTTTAGCTTTACGCATTGAAGGTTTTTTTAAATCATACATAGGTAGAGAAAATAAATATTCTAATTCTTTTATATATATTTGTTCAATTTCTGCTGGTTCTTTAAAACTTGAGACTGTTCTTTTATTGTTTTTTTTTTGAAAAAAATTATTTATATACAATTTAAATTTGCTTATTTCTTCAAGTATAATTTTTTCTTCATTTTTTATCTTGATTTGTATTGGATTTATACCGAATAATAGTAATATTTCATTAATTTTATTTATAAATATTTTATCAATAATTAATTCATAAAATTTTTGTGCTATAATATGCATATTATTTACATCAAAATTTACAAAAAATTCAGATCCCTTTTGTATTTTAGCATATTCAAAATTATGAATATTGTATCTTAATATATAAGCTTGATTTTCTGAATAGTGAACTTCTAACATATCTTCCATAAGTTTTTTTGTAATATTTGAATAATGTGCTCTAGAAAAATTTTCAGATCCTTCTTTATTAGTATTATAATAAAAATTTAATTTTTTACTTAAATTTAATGGATTTACTGGTATTATATTGTTATATGATTTGGATGCAAACGCTGTTTTTGCTTTTTCTTTCCAATTATTTTGAGTTTTTAATTGCACTGTATGTGCTGATTTATTATATTTATTATAAAATAAACGCAAACCATAAAAGACTGATAATGGCAAGCCTATATAAATTAAATTTAAAAACGGATTGCCACCTTTCTGAGTTAATAGTTTTCCTGTATTATTTGTAATATTAATAACTTGTAATTGTAATTCATTAAATTTTTTTGTCATATCATTTATATCTTTATAAAGCTCGTCATTTTTTTTTTTTGAAAAATTTTCAGGTTTTACTAATAATTCATCACCTTTATAAAATTTAATTTTATTTATAATACTGAAAATTTGATTATAAATATCAATTAATAAATCATTTTTTAATTTAGCATTTTTAATAGCAATTCTTTCACTTGAAGGTACTTGAATATTATCTATATCATATAATTTGTTTAATAGAAATATAAATGATTTAGATAAATCCATATTTCCTTTCATAATTTTTATATTCAACAATAGTTTTTTTATGTCAATAATTACTGATTTTAAATCTGAGGATTTTAAATCTGGGGATTTATTAATATATTTTTCTAAAGAGCCTAAAGTAATTTGTTCTATTACTATTTCATTATTAAAATTCTGTATTAATAAAAGTTGTTTTTCAATGACAGAATATATTTTATTTAAGTCTAAAATTTTTTTTTCTACATCTGGTTCTGTATCTATTTTTTCAAATAGTTCTTGATGTTTATAAAAATCATTTATATTTAATGCATGTTGTATATATATATTTTCTATAACAATATACATAAATTCAAATATATTTTTGTAAAAAAAATTACTTATAAAATTCATTTTATCTTTAAAAATAGTTTTAAAATAATTTTTTATTTCTATAAAATTATTAAAAAAACTATCATCAAGATAAATATTATATTTATTAATATAATTTTGTATTTTACTTTTTAAATTTTGTATAATATTATCATTGGTTGGAGCTTGTGTAATTTCAGGATTTCGCATATTAAATGATATAAAATGCTCACTAGTAGATGTATGTATATAAGGAATATTTATTATTTTAGCAAATAAAATAGCTAAATTATCATGTGAAATAAATGTAATTTTATTAGTTCTATATTGATTATTTATTTGAATAATTTGACTCCAATCACCAGTGCGTTTAATATCTAATATAAATGAATCTATATCTCCTTTACACCCTAAATGTGTAGTAATATCTTTTATATTTTGATCTGGATTTACAAATTGACTAGAAAGAGTGTTTACACCTATAGGATTATCCTGCATTTTTCTATAGGCATTGGATGAAAAAATACATAATTTTGTTCTATCTTGTTTCATAAATACAATATACCCATAACAATTATCTTCACCATTAATTCTAGTTGTAAAACAATATAAATTATTTGTTAATATAGGAATGCAATATTTTTCATTAAAATTATTTAATGTTATGTCTGCTTGATCTAATAAAACAAATTTGTAATTTTCATCACCTAAAAATGATTCAAAAACTTTTTTTTGATTTTTTATTATAATATCTATTAATGATATATTAGAAATATCTGTCTTGTTGTATACAGTAGAAATAGCACCATCACGATCTGTCACTATTTTTTCATTTAAATCAGCTATCCAGTTTTTTGTTTTAGGAGGGGAAGGGTTTTGAATGCAATTATCTTTTAATTCTATAGGAGTAGATGTTGGAGCCATGTCCCATTTATTAGATTCTTCTATAATTTGTGTATAACTGACGGAATGTAGACTATCAGATGATAAAAAATTGCTAATAGAAACATTTGCCGCATCTATAAGATATTTATTATTATTTGTTCCAAATACAGTATTATATTTTTCTTTGAAAAAATCAAATACACTTTTTGTAAAATATTTTTTATTTCGTAACTTATTACCATGAGATAATCTATCAAAATATACTTTTATTTTTAATTCTTTAGCTGTAAAATATGAAGGATCGCAACTATCTTTCATTTCCTTTGAGCTTAATTCATTATTTATTTCTATTTCGTATTTATATTCATTATTATTAATCAATTTAACTAGATCTAATTTATGATTAGTTATATTTTGTGTCAATATAACTTCAGCTTTATGTTCAACCGTTGAAGGAGTAATACTGTAAGTTGTAGCACCGATTTTTAACGGTGTAATGCTACTTAAATCTGTTTCTGATCTTTCGCCTTTAAAATCATGAATACTATCAGCAATTTGAAGAATTTTTAATATTTTTTTTTTTTCATCTTCGTCCCTAAAATTTAATATTGATAATTGTGACATATAATATATAATTATAAATAATTATATAATATATTTTAATTAATAGTCACATTCTTGAAATGCTATAGGAAATGGCACAACATCGCGAATATTACCATCTATTAAAGTACACATATTTACTAATCTATCAAAACCAAGACCTGCTCCACCATGTTCAAATGTTGAGTTTTTCCGTAAATCAATAAACCATTCTAATTTTTTATGTTCCATACCTCTTCTAGTCATTTCGTTACATAATTTTTCATAATTTTCTTCACGAATAGATGATCCTATTAATTCTCCTAATCCAGGAATTAAAAGATCAACACCTTGAACTGTTTTATTATCATCATTAATTTTCATATAAAAACTTTTTAGTTCTTTTGGATAATTATACACAAATGTTGGTTTTTTATAAATATCTTCACAAATATATCTTTCACAATATGATCCTAAATCGTCACCCCATTTAGGAATATCATTTATTGTAATCTCTTTATTAAATTTTTTTAATATTTGATTTTTATTATCAGTTATTATATCTAATGCTTTATCATATGAAATACGAGTAAAATCACTATTTATTATATCATTTAATTTTTGAATAATGCCTTTAGAAATAAATTTATCTAATTCGGTATATTCATCTATGCAATCTCTTAATGTAGAACTAATAACATATTTCAATAGTGATTCAGAAAAATCCATTAAATCATCTATATTAATAAAAGCAATCTCCCATTCTAAATGAGTAAAACAAGCAAGATGTCGTTTAGTTTTACTTTTTTCAGCACGAAAAGAAGGATTAAGTGTATACACTCTAGATAAACCTGCTGATAAAGCTTCTAATTGTAGTTGTGAGCTTACTGTTAAAAATGCCTGTTTTGAAAAAAAATCATTTTTATAATTATCATTATCCATGTTTTGATTTAAAGTTGTTATTGTAAATACTTCCCCTCCACCTTCACAATCAGATGTAGTTATTATATTTGGATCAATATTGTAAAAATTATTAGCATGAAAAAAATTATGAATATTTTTAAGTAAGGTTGAACGTATTTTGTAAATATATCCAAATGTTCTAAATCTAGGTCTTAGATGTTGATATGATCTAAGAGTATCAAGTTGAACATTTTTAGCTAATAAAATACTCTTTTTATCTTGAACATCTCCCAATACCGTAATCTTAGATGCTACTAATTCTATTAGTTGTCCCTTAGCAGGTGATTTTATGACATTACCAGTAACTTGAATACAAGCACCTCGCATATTTTCTAATTCTGAAAAATTATCTAGTATAGAATTAGAACAAATTATTTGTAAAATTTCACAGGTAGAACCATCGTGCAATGATATAAAAGCATTCTCTGTTTGCTGTCTAAAATCTCTTACCCAACCATTTATTGTTATAATTTTATTGTATTTTTCTTCCTTATTATTTGATAACCAGTTTTTATAATCAATAATTATATCTTTTATTTGTTTTTTTAGATTGACTATAAGATTAAATTGTTTTTCCATTGAAAACTATAATTTATTACATAGTTTTATCTTTAAGTTTTGCTCATAAAATTAAAGATAAATTTATTATTCAAATGCATAATAAAGCACTTCGTTATTATCTAAAATATTTAGTAATTCTGTATAAACTGCACGTGTATCTTTTTTTTGAATAATAAGTTGTAATAAATGAAACACGTTTTCATCCATTTTTTTTATATTTGATATTAAATCAACGCGCTTTATAGCATCTAGCCTGGAGAATTTATTTCTTAATTCTATATTATTTAGATAAAAATAACCATCAGAAAATTTTCTATCTTGATATTCAGCAAAAAAATGAGAAACTATTCTTTTATCCCAATTTGTATTTGCTCTATTTTTAATTTTTAATAGATTATTTTGACTTTTATTTTCATTATATTTATAAATAATTAAATCATTTATATATTTATAAGCTTCTGGTTTGGTTTGTTTAATATTATTCATTAATGTTTTTATAGACTCTTCTTCTACTTCAAGTTCAGTATTATTTCCAGATAGTAAATCTCTATGATTGATATATATTTTATCACGAACTTCATTTAGTCTTGTTTCTAATGTATTATATAAATCAATTGTATCTTTATAGGACTCATTATAAACAGGTGGTCCACCTGCTGCTCCATATTTTTTCCTAGATTTTGTATGTCGTTTTTTTCTAATTTTAGAAATCATTATTATATATTATATATATATTATAATTTTTCAATACTTTCTTTAATTCTCTGGACTAAAGCAGGTTCATCTTTAGGATAACCTTCATCTTGCACTTCGTGTATGAAAGGTATAGTGCTGTTGGGATTTTTATCAAATTCAAATCCATATTCTTTTAATTCTTTTGATTCGTCCTTATAATTATCTAATATATCATTCATAAATCTTTTATATCCTAATTCAACAAATTTAGGAGAATATTTATCTATTGTTTGTTTAAATATTAAAAAGTTAGGCATTGCATAAAAGCAATCAACGCCTACTTTAATTAATTTTTTTATATCTTTGGGTGAATCCCACCTAATATTTTGTATAGCATCATCAAAAAAAAATATACTTTTAATATCATCGCCACTTATTTTTAATTTATCTAAAATGGTTTCAATACGTTTTTGTGTTCGTCCATTCATTTCTACTGGTTTTTCTTCATCACTTCTACAAGAATGGTCGTAATCATAAAGAGGTATGTGTGCTAATTCAGGATTTTTTTTATTTGAAAATTTTTCAAATATATCACGCAAAATAATCAACCAATCAGAATATTCTATATGAGATCTATCATAAAATCTATCAGCAGAAGTCATCATTATTAAATAATCAATTAATCCTTCCTCTTTAAATTCTCTAATAGATTTGAATAACTCTTCTAAAGTTGGTCGTGCGTAGCCTAATTCTAATAATTCAACAGACATTTCTGTGAAAATATCTTTAAATTTATTGCCAAGTTCTGTATTTAATTTAATATCATTTTTTTTAAAATAATGTGTCATAGTATGATAAGCTGTATTTATTAATCCAAAATATCCTAAACATTCATCATTGTCTAAAATAATAATATTCATTATATTGTTAATAAATGTTATTTTTTAACTATTTAAAATTAAATAAAAAATTTAATATAAATTATTGATTATTATCAGATGTTGTTTCTTTCTTGTTTTCTAGAATTTTATCAATAAATTCATTAATTTCTATATTTTCCTGATCGTAATCTTTTTCTATATTAAATACTAAATCAGCATCTTTAAATATTTCTTGAGCGACAGAAACACTAATTTTTTCATTAAACTGATCTTCTTCAGCACCTACCAATAAGAATTTAACAATCAATACAAATGTTTTTAAGTCTATTTCTGAAATATTTTTTAAAGCTAATATTTCTTTCATATTAGTTCCAGGTAAACCAATATAATTAAACGCCTTCTTAATTTCATGAAGTTGTAATAGACCATCATCATTTTCATCAAATTTTAAAAAAGTATTCAATAAAAGAGCCTCACTAGGTTCAAGAGTTGAACCAAATATACTTGTTAACTCCAATGAAATTGGACTACCTCCAAAAAAAAGATTTGTCATATATTATATGACATATATTTTATTTATTTAATATATCAATTTCAGCTTTTAATTGTTTATTAACACAAGATAATTGATTATAGATAGATTTTAGATATGTAATGTATTCTATATTATATTTACCTTTAAAACTATAATAATTATGAAGACTTATTATAGCAGGTAGAATAGAAACTATTAAATTATAATTAGAATATACTAGCGTAATAAAATTATCCATTAATTTATCTTTTAATTCTATTATTAAAATTATATATTTAACATATTCTGATATATTTTGATCAATAAAAATTAACGATAATAGAGTGCTTTGTCTATATATTTTACGAATAATAAAACGCCAAGGTGTCCAATTTTGTATATAAATATTATTTTGATTATTTATAGATAATTTACCAGAATTTTTTAAATACATAATATTTGCGAATTTATTAAAATAAATAGTAAAAGTATTAATTAAATCATTTATATTTTGTTCATCTATCATTAAAGTTAAATCTGTAAAAGAATTATATGAATATTGTTTTAATAAATCATTCATTTTTAATATAAAATCGGTCAAAATAAATCAATTTTTTATTGATTATATTATATATAAGTAAAATGGATAAAGAATTTAGTAAGTTAGGTATAGGTTCAAATAATTACATTATTACTAAATCTAATATAAAAAAAAAAATATCAGAATTAATGATAAATGATGAAATTCAAACATTAGGTGGTTTCAATAAAATTACAAATATTTATAAAAATAATATATCAGAAATTTGCTATCTAAATGGTAATGTTTTTTCAAAAAATAATCCAGTTAAATATAGAGATAAATGGTGTTTGCCCAAAAAATTAACACCACCATTACCTAATAGCAATGAACTTTATATAATTGAATTATCAAATACTAATATAAATGAAGAAAATAATTCAATAATAGTTGATGGTATTATATGTTCTACATTAGGATTTAACCCTCATATTACAATTCCAGAAAAACTTCCATTTGAAATAATTTATAGAGAATATTCTTAATATGTTAAACTATATAAAAATATATGATTTTAATTCATATATAAAAACCTTTGAATGTCTCTTAATCTACATTTTAGTAATCCAGATTCTAAATCAACATGGTCTTATGGTGGTTCCAAAACAGCTTATTCTTATGGTGGGAATAACTATAATTCTTCAGGCTATCTTTCAAATCCAAGTAGAGATGCTCAGATAAGAGCTCGCGACGCAGGTGCTCTTACAAACTATGAAGCTCGTCAGATGGGTCTTAGTAACAGAAGATAAATACTTGTTGAAATAATCATTATATTTTAACAAGTATATATATAAAGAATATAACCATTTAATAATTATCATTATATGTTTAGTAATAACGGAAGACAAAAAAAATATACATTAAGTATATCAAAATTACTTCAAATTGATATTCATAAACCAGACTATCAGCGTGATAAATTAGAAGATCATATTGATGAAATCTATAATTTTCAAATAGACCATTATAAAAAATATGGAACATATTTATATTTTGGTTGTATTACAATAGCAATTTATAATAGTGAAAAATACTTATTAGATGGTCAACATCGTCTTTTTTCTATGGAAAAAATTTATAATCTTAATGAATTTAATGATTTCAATGTTGATATTGAAATTATAGAATGTAATTCTTTAGAAGAAATGCGTGAATTATTTACAATCATAAACAAAAATATCCCAGTCAAAGATTTTTTAAAAAATTACAAAAAAGAAATAGCTGTAATATTACGCGATTATTTAAAAAAGAATTATAATCATTATATTTCATCAAGTGAAACTCCAAGGGCTCCCAATATAAATCTTGAAATATTTTTAGACGAATTTCAAAAAAAATATGAAAAACGTCTTACAAAATTTAAAAATGATGAAGAGTTTATTGAATGGTTTGAAAGAGAAAATCAAGAACATGGTCTTTACTTACAAACTAGAAAAGATGAAAAAATAATAAATGCTATTTGTAAAATTGATAGTATAGAATTGAGATTAAGAAATAATAAAAAATTTTATCTTGGCACATATTTTCTTAAAAATATATCAAGTAGTGTAAGCAATAGTTTAAAAAAAAAATTATGGAATAATTGGAAAATCTCAATATGTAATACAGATGAATTAGTTCCTTGTCCTTGTTGTGAAAGTGAATTAATTTGTGGATATGATTTTCACGCTGGTCATAAAATTAGTTTTAAAAATGGTGGGTCAACATCTTTAGATAATTTAATACCATTGTGTAGCAGTTGTAATCTATCAATGGGAACTATGAATTATGAAGATTATAAAGAAAATTTTAATTAATTTTATACCAAGTTATATACATCATAAAATATTATATTATTTAATCCATACAGTTATTAGCTATATTTTTAATATGAAAAACAGATATACTATGATTTACTAAACGATAAATAATAGTATATTTATAAAAATTGTTGATTTTTATAATTTGAAAGATGACTCCAAGAGTCATTAAAACAATGTAGTAATAAAGCATTTATTATTAAAATAATATTCAATTGTATATTATTTGATATCAACAAGTAGAATTAGTCATTAACAATGTCTTGCGAAAAAGGACACTTAAAAATAGTCAGATAATTCTAATAATGCAAACCTACGATTAATCTTTCAAAATTTAGTGAATATAGATGACTCTCTTTTATCTTTACTGAGCCTACTTATATAGGAATCATCCATAAACGAGAAAAATTAAAATGTCCTATATGTATGGATATTATACAAAATACAGACATAAGTATTATGATAAATCAATGGTAAGAGAATTATAGTAGATGTCCCTATTGTAAACCACCTATATAGAAAATATTTATCATGATAATAGTTAATTGTAAAAAATTGATATTTTTTATTTTAATAATAATAAAAAATAATGGCACTCAATGAACAATTCATAGAAGCGTGTAAAAATGGAGACTTAGAATTGGTAAGAGAAATATACAGCTTAAATCCAACTATAGATATTTCATACAGAGATGAATATGCATTTAGATATGCTTGCGAAAATGGACATTTAACAGTCGTCAGACAACTCTACGATTGGAAACCTACAATTGATATTTCAGCCAGAGATGAATACGCATTTAGATGGGCTTGTTTTAATGGACATTTAACAGTCGTCAGACAACTCTACCAGTGGAAACCTACAATTGATATTTCAGTCTTTG
>Ga0194129_10001950_pt1 | contig 32247 bp, 22 predicted proteins | sample TA2KigCa35mmetaG_FD_150862 | JGI IMG/M metagenome (GOLD analysis project Ga0194129, IMG submission 150862) | Freshwater microbial communities from Lake Tanganyika, Tanzania - TA2015038 Kigoma Deep Cast 35m | ecosystem: Environmental > Aquatic > Freshwater > Lake | place: Tanzania: Lake...
TGCTCGAACGCCGGCGGAACCTGCTGGTCGTCGAAGCGGCTCTGATCGACCACGATGTCCCCGACCATGCGGACGCCGGCGCGGCGTAGATCGGCGACCATCGCGTACAGGTGCCCATGCTCGAAGTTCGGGTCGCCCTCGCCTCGCAAGACGAGCGTGTCGACGCGATCCTCTCGGATTTTTCCGTAGAGACCGGTGAGGTAACGATGATGAGGCCCGAGCGCCTTCAGCGCCGCCCAAGCGGTGACGAGCTTGGCGTTCGACGCGGGGTTCAAGGCGAGCGTCTCGTCACGGGCGGCGATGGCCCTCCCGGTGCGCACGTCGACGACCGAGACGCCCAGCTTTCCGCCGTAATGCCGGACCGCGTTCGACAGCTTCTGGATTTTCTCGGTCAGCCGCGAGTCCTCCGACGTGGGAGAGGCGCTCGCCGAGGCCGCGGGCTCGGGCCCTCGACCGTTCGGCTTGCGCTTCTTCTGGGCGCGGGCGTCGTCCATGCCCCCCATCACGAACGCGACCACGACCGCGAGCGCGCCGCTCGCGAGGGCGAGCGCTCGGGAGCGCCGGCTGTGAGGAAACGAACGAAACATCATGTCCGAGGCGATCGACGGTGCAGGTTGTTCGTCCGCGCCGTTTGGGCTAGTGATCCTGCCGCTCATGAGGACCTCGACGCAAGCACTGCTCATCGCTCTCCTTCTCGTTGGAGGCAACGCCGTCGGTTGCAACGGCTCTCGGCGCCCGCGGACTCCGGACGAGGCTCCGGCGTCGACGGCCGCGACGACGAGCGAGTCGCCGGCGCCCGAGGCGAAGCCCGAGAAGCCTGCCGCCGCCGAGGCAGCACCGAGTGACACGTCCGGCTTCGACAAGGACATGGCCGACATGGTGCTCGAGCGCGGCCGCAAGCAGGCGGTGCAGTGCCCGACTGTCGTCGCCGCGACGCCGACGGGCGAGGGCGAGATCGAGATCGTGTTTGACGGCCCGAGCGGGAAGATCGTCGACGTCGTGCTCGGCACCACGTTCGCTGCGGGCTCGGCCGATGGGCAGGCGTGCCTGAAGAACGCCTTCCTCGGCCAGATCGTGACGCGCTTCGAGGGCAAGAAAAAGGTCTCGTACACGCTGAACGTCCCGGCGCCACCTCCCCCCGAGAAGGCCACGAAGTCCCCGAGCGCAGCCGAGAAGGGCGGTAAGAAGAAGTGACCCGTCGCCTCTTGGCGACCGTGGTGGTCTTGGGTTCGCTGCTCGCGCCGGGGCTCGTCCGCGCCGCGGATGACCCACCTGTGCCCGCAGCGGGTGAGGAGCCGAAGCCAGCCGCAGAGGACGCAAAGCCGGCGGCGGATGGCGCGAAGCCGGCGCCGGTGGTCGCGATCCCGGCGATCGAGCAGGCGCCAGTTCGTTATCCTCCAACGCGCGTCCGTCTCCCGCTGATCCTCGGTGGCCTTGGCTTCACGGCCGCGGCCTACGCCGCCTCGGCCGGTACGGCCTACGGCTGGGATTACGTGCCCGGAGCGCAGTCGCTTTACATCCCGGTGGCCGGTCCTTGGATGGCCCTCGCCGAGAACCGCTGCCCCGCAGACGGCTCCGAGTGCGACCCGATGATCTACGCGCGCGGCATCCTCGAGGCCTTGAGCGGGCTCGCCCAGCTCGGGGGGCTCGCGGTCGCGGCGCAGGGGATCTTCATGACCACGGAAGCGAAGCCCGCGCCACGCACGAGCCTCTCGATCGTCCCCGTGGTGACCGAGACGATGACCGGGGTCACCGTCGGTGGCGCCTTCTAGCGAGCGCCGAGCCGCTCCAAGCAGCGGACCGAACCGCGGATGTTGGTGGGTCGGGTCGCTCACCTCGCCCATGCGCCTTTTGCGCCGCGCAACGTCAGAGACGCCGTCGCGAGCCTGCCGGGCGTCGCCATCGCTCCTCGAGCGATGCCTCCACCGACCAGGCCGACAGGGTCATCACACGCGGGAGCGTGACGGCGACCCGACCATCGCGCGGGCGGGCCAGGCGTGCGTTCGTGGGCGCGCCGAGACCGAGCACGTCGCCGGCGCGCAAGGAGACATGGTGGCTCACGTAGGCGACGAGCTCACCCGGGTCATGCTCGCCCCCTTCGAACGCGCACGTCTCGACACGGCGCCCCTCGGCTTCGATGACGAGGCGTAGCTCGTCGAGCCGGAGAGGTCCGGGCGTCGTGACGAGGTAAGGCCCGAGCTGCGCCGGAGTTGGAGGGGCCGCGCGCTCCCAGTCCCCCGGGAGGACCCAGTCGACGATCAGGGTGTACCCGACCACCGCTCGCTCCGCCTCGATCGCGCTGGCTTGCTCGAGGTCATCACCGAGCACGACCGCGAGGCCGACCTCGGCGAGCGCGCCCGACGAGGCGACCAAGGCCGGTTGACCACTCCCAAGGAAGGCGCGCGCGTCACGCATTCGAAAGCCGGGTCCGCCCGCCGAGAGCGCTCGCGGCGCTAGCTGTACGTGGCTCGCCCTTGATGGATCGCAAGGCGGAAGCAGGAGCGCGCCATCGTCTGGGAGGCGCGCCGCGGTCGGTCGACGCCCCGAGAGCAAGCGCGCCTCAAGCGAGTCGAGCCCAGCCGCCCGGGAGGCGATGACCCGCTCGAAGAAGTCGCCCCCTGCCCCCGCGAGGCCGAAGCTCTGCTCGAGCAACGCTACGTCGTAGAGCGCGCCGTCGCAGGCGAGCGCCACCGTCGGCAGCGCGCGCTCGGGCACTCGAATTCGTCCCAGCTTCACGCGCAAACTCTGTGCACTTCCGCACGCGAACGCAAACGTTGTGTCCACGGCACGTCGCCGTTTGCCATTGACGCACGAGGGGCCTTCTCTGATAGGACCGCGCAGTGAGCAGCCTCCCTCCGCCAACGGGGCCGACCATGAGCCGCAGGACCAAGTTCGTGTTCGTCACGGGAGGAGTCGTCTCCTCCATCGGCAAGGGCCTCGCAGCCGCGTCGATTGGTGCGCTGATGGAGGCGCGCGGCCTGAAGGTCACGAACATCAAGCTCGATCCGTACATCAACGTCGATCCCGGGACGATGTCGCCCTACCAGCACGGCGAGGTGTTCGTCACCGACGACGGCGCGGAGACCGATCTCGACCTCGGGCACTACGAGCGGTTCACGAGCGCGCGCCTCACGCGCGAGAACAACTTCACCACCGGGCGGATATACGAGGCGGTCATCTCGAAGGAGCGGCGCGGCGAATATCTCGGCGCAACGGTGCAGGTCATCCCGCACGTCACGAACGAGATCAAGCAGCGCATCATCCAAGCGACCGAGCACGTCGACGTCGCGATCGTCGAGATCGGTGGCACCGTCGGCGACATCGAGTCCCTCCCGTTCCTCGAAGCGATCCGCCAGCTCAAGATCGAAGCCGGCAGTCAGAACGCCGTCAGCGTGCACGTGACGCTCGTCCCTTACATCCCGACGGCAGGCGAGCTCAAGACGAAGCCGACGCAGCACTCCGTCCAGAAGATGCGCGAGATCGGCATTCAGCCGGACATGCTGCTCTGTCGCTGCGACCGGCAGCTGACCCGCTCGATGAAGGAGAAGATCTCGCTCTTCTCGAACGTCCGCGTCGAGAACGTGATCAGCGCCCCCGACGTCGCGTGCATCTACGAGCTGCCACTCGCGCTCCACGCCGAGGGCATCGACGACGCGCTGGTCGACGCCCTCAACATCTGGTCGCGTCAGCCGGACCTCTCGAGCTGGAACCGCATCGTCGAGCGCTTCAAGGCCCCCGCAGCGGGTACGGTTCGCATCGGGGTCGTCGGCAAGTACGTGCACCTCCGCGACTCGTACAAGTCGCTCCACGAAGCGCTGATCCATGGCGGCCTCGACCATCACGCCCGGGTTGAGCTCGAGTACGTCGACTCCGAGACGATCGAGCGCGAAGGGACGGCGAAGCTCGAGGGGCTCGACGCGATCCTCGTGCCGGGCGGGTTCGGCGACCGTGGCGCGGAAGGGAAGATCAACGCAATCCGTTACGCGCGCGAGAACAAGGTCCCGTTCTTTGGGATCTGCCTCGGGCTGCAGCTCGCCGTGGTCGAGTTTGCCCGAAACGTCTGCAAGATCCCACGAGCGAACTCGCGCGAGTTCGACAAGGACGGCGAGAGCTGCGTCGTCGACCTGATGCCCGACCAGCACGGCGTCGTCGACAAGGGCGGCACGATGCGGCTCGGCGCGTACCCGTGCGTGCTGGACAAGGGCTCGGTCGCCGAGTCGGTCTACGGGACGACGAAGATCAGCGAGCGACACCGTCATCGCTACGAGGTCTCGAACGTCTTCCGCGAACGCTTGGTCGAGGCGGGCTTGTGGCTGTCCGGCCTCTCACCGGATAAGCGCCTCGTCGAGATGGTGGAGCTGCAGAACCATCCGTACTTCGTGGGCTGTCAGTTCCACCCCGAGTTCAAGAGCCGCCCGCTGAAGGCGCATCCGCTCTTCTCGCGCTTCGTCCGCGCGGCCATCGAGCGTCGCGAGCGCCGCGCCGCCGAGAGCACGCCGTCGACGCAGACGAGCGAGTTCACGAACTGACCGTCAGCGCTCGGTCACTGGATGCCGTAACGCGCGAGCCGCCGATAAAACGTTCGGCGCGGGATCCCCACGAGTCGAGCTGCCTCGGCACGGTTCCAGCCCGTGCGCTTCAGGGCGTCGAGGATGCGGACACGCTCGGCCTCGTCGTAGTCCTCACGCGAGGCCACGTCGTCGAGCTCCGTCGCTCCCTCGTCACGATGGCTCGGCTCCGAGCTTCGCGGCGCGCGCACGGGAGGCGCACCGACCCTGGGGAGATCGAAGTCGTCGACGCCGAGTTCGTCGCCGTCGCTCAAGATCCAGGCGTTCAGGAGCACGTTCTCGAGCTGGCGGACGTTGCCGGGCCAAGCATACCCCTGGAGCACCCGCGTCGCCTCGCGACTGACGCTGCGGCGCTCGCGAGAGTATCGAGCGGCGAAGATGCGCAAGAAGTGGTCGACGAGGAGCGGAACGTCCTCGGCTCGCTCGCGCAAGGACGGTGACCGCACCGCGATCACGTTGAGGCGGTAGTACAGGTCCTCGCGGAAGGTGCCGCGCGCCACCATGTCCGCAAGGTCGCGGTGCGTCGCGGCGATGACGCGGACGTCGACGCTCTCCTCCTTCGTGCCGCCGACGGGCCGAAGGACCTTTTCTTGCAGGACGCGCAAGAGACCCGCCTGCATTTTCTGCGGCATCTCGCCGATCTCGTCGAGGAGGATCGTGCCGCCGTCGAGCTCACGAAAGAGGCCCTTCTTGTCCCGATCGGCGCCCGTAAAGGCGCCGCGCACGTGTCCGAACAGCTCGCTCTCGAGCAAGTGCTCGGGGATGGCCCCGCAGTTTAGGCCGACGAAGCGCTGCTTCGCGCGCGACCCCATCGCGTGGACCGTACGAGCGATCACCTCCTTGCCGGTGCCGCTCTCACCTGTGATGAGCAGCGGGACGTCGGCGTCCTTCACGCGCTCGATCACCGCATAGACGCTGCGCATCGCGTCGCTCGTACCCACGATGTCGCCGTACCCGAAGTGCCCGCGCAGGACGGCCTTGACGCTTCGGAGCGAGCGCTTCGTCTCGGCGAGCTGCTCGGTGCGGCGACCGAGCACCTCCTCGAGCTTCGTGCGGGCCGCCTCGAGCTCTCGGTTCGCAGCCTCGAGCTCGAGCGCGCGCTCACGGTTCTCGGAGAGGAGCCGCGCCGTCTGGATCGCGATCGCCGACTGCTCGGCGAGCGCCAGCAGCGAGGGGATCTCGGCCGCAAACGTGGCGCCAGACCGGAGGCGCGTCTCGAGGTAGAGCGCCCCGAGTTTATCACCAGACCGCGCGCGGATCGGCGCGCAGACCACCGATCGCAGCATCAACTGGTGAACCGACACGTACCCGGCGACGCGCTCGTCGCTGGGGGCGTCGACCGCCAAGAAGACCTCGCCCGTCGCGAGCACGCGCTCGGCGATCGAGCGCGAAAACACTGTGTGCGGCTCGTTTCCGTCTCGCTCGCGCGCCGCGTGAATGCTGAGGTATGGCTCCCCCGAGCGACTTCGCAGAAGGACGAAGCCCTGCTCGGCGTCGAGGAGGCGGACCGCACACTCGGCGATGCGGTCGAGCAACCGCTCGAGGTCGTATTCGCCCGCGAGCTGGCGATTGATTTCGAGCAAGAGCGAGAGCCTGTCGTTGCGCGGAACCGGAGCGCCGAGCTGCGTTGCAGCGGACGCATCGAACTCGGCATCGAGGATGAACGACGACGACGGTCCTGCCACGAGCGACGGGCGCGGCGGAGCCACGCTCCCTGGTCGGCCTCGAAGGTCGCGGCGGCGCGGGTCGTTCCAGAAGACCTCCTTCAGGTCGCGCGGCAGCGGAGCCGCGATCGCCTCGAGGCTCGCAACCGCGCGGCGGGTGTCATCCGCCTCATCGGCGGGCCGAAACTCGGCGGCCGAGAGCTGCGCGCGAGCGAGGAGCGCACGCCAGACCCAGTCTCGCTGACCGCGCCTCTCGGCGGCCGCGAGGCACTCGTCGAACGCCGCGCGAGAGTCCGCCCAACGCCCCGCGAGGTATGCGACGGTCGCCTTCGCGAAGTGCCGCAGCGCCTCGTGCGTCGTGGAGTCGCCGAGGATCGCCTCAGCGGCGAGCAGCTCGTCCTGGAGCTGAAGCGGGTCCCATCCCGGCACCTTGGCGAGGACCAGGATCCTCTCGAGCAGTGCCTCGGCCGCGTCGCTGAGTCGCCCGAGCTCTTGGTAGATCTCTGCGCTCGCGACGAGCTTTTCCTGACCGAGCTCGAGCTCACCCGCGAGGACGCAACTCTCGGCCTCGAGCCCGAGGAGCTGCGCTCGCGCCGCGCCTGAGAGGCGGTCACGTTCGGCGGCGAGCGCGTCGAGGGAGGCCTGCGCGCGGGCGAGTCGTCCCACGTAGAGGTCGAGGCTCGCGAGGTTGAAGAGCGCCTGACGAAGCGCGGCCGCGCGGCCGCTGCGACGTCCCATGTCGACAGCGGCCTCGAGGTGAGCGAGAGCCGAGCCGATGTCTCCGCGTTGATGCGCGATCGTTCCGAGGTTGAGGCGCGTCGTGGCGACGTAGCCCGCGTCGCCCGCGCGCTCGGCGTGCTCGAGGGCGTCAAGATAGGCTACCTCTGCGTCGGCGAGCTTGTCGCTGCGCTGGAGCGCGAAGGCCAGCGAGCCGAACGCGACCGCGGCGACGCGCGGCTCACCGGGGATCCGCGCAAGCGCGGCCGCACGCTCGAGGGTGTCGAGGGCGAGCGCATGTCGCCCGGAAAGGCTTCGCGCGAGCCCGGCGACGGCGAGCGCATCGACGATGAGGTGATGCGCTCCGAGCGGGGCGAGCTCGTCGGCCGGTGCCTCGACGTCGGTACCAAGAGCGGAGAGGGCTCGGTTCGCGTGGACCTCCGCGTTCGAGTGATCGCCGGCACGCAGATGTGCGCGCGCCTTCTGTCCATGCCAGGCCGCAACCTCGAGGGGCATCGCCGAGGCGAGAAGCGACTCGGTCGCGACGAGGGCGTCGAGGGCGCTGACCGGTTCACCGCGACCAGTCAGCAGCTTCGCGCGCGCGAGCGACAGGGAGAGCGAGACCTCGTCAGCATAGGCCTCGAGGTACTCGGCCGCGGTATCGAGCCGGCCACGGTCGAGCAGGCGATGGACCTCCACGAGATCGATGCGCACGCCCGAAGGCACCGGAGCCTCCTCGAGCGCGGCGTCGAGGTCATCGAGCGACACCACGGCGCGCGACTCGAGGCGCTCGATTGTCGCGCGCAGCGGCCCGGGGAACCCGCCCGCGCGCGACACGAGCTGACGCGCGACCTCGTCGCGGAGCGAGGGCATGAAGCGCGCCACGAGCGCGCGTGCGTCGACGTCCTGAAGAGGCGAGACCTGGAACCATCCAAAGGTCCGGTCGCTCTCGAGGCCCACCTCTCCGGGCCTCCCGCCCACCGTCGCGACGAGCCGGGCGCCGCGCGCGCGAAGGGCGTCGATGCGCCGAAAGTCGCTCTCGGGCAGTCGGTCGGCGTCGTCAACGAGCAAAACGAGCGTGCTCGGATCGTCGGGCAACATCGAGGGTGCAAGCGCGAGATCGAGGGTCGCAGGCTCACCGGCGGCGATGTCGACGACGGCGTGGCCACCAACCCCGAGCGACCAGGACAGGCGTCGGAGCAACGTCGTGCGGCCCGACCCGGATGGGCCGCCGACGATGAGGCCCGACCCCGAAGGCATGCCCGCGACGACCGAGAGCAGCTCGGCCGAGACGGCGTCACCTCCAACGATCGTCCAGACTCGACGGGTGTCGGTGCCGCGATGGGACATGGCCGCCGCATCGTCGAGCTGAAGCGCGGAGCGGAGGGCCTCGGCGAACTCGTCGACGCTCGGATACCGCTCGGCCGGCACCTCGGACGTGGCGCGGCGAGCCACCGCGCGTGCCGCGACGACGTGACGCTTGCCGAGCGAGCGCCCCGTCGCCGACAAGGTCTCCTCGAGGCTCGCGCCGAGGGCGTAGACCTCGGCCTGCGGAGTGAGCGGCTCGCAGCGGAACAGCTCGGGCGCCGCGTAGCGAGGCGTGAGCCCCTCGGGCCGCGCGCCCCCCTCGCGCCACGCGGCGGCCAGCCCGAGGTCGACCAGTGTCGCGCGCCCGTCGGGGCCGACGATGATGTTCGCGGGCTTCACGTCCCCGTGGAGCAAGAGGGCGCGATGGAGGCTCGTGAGGAGATCGGCCGCCTGGATCAACGCGCCGAGGCAGACGCGCGCATCTGACTTGGTATTGATCAAGTCGGCGAGGCTCGAGCCGACCACGAGCTCGCGGGCAAGGTAAACACGCCCCGAGCGCGGGAGGCGCCCGAAATGGAGGACCCGCGGAACGCCGAGCCCCTCGATGCCGGAGAGCGCCGTGGCCTCGCGCACGAGGGCCATCACCTCCGGCTCGTCGGCACCTGGCCTGAGGAGCTTCAACGCGACGTCGGCCCCGGTCACGCGATCGCGCGCGGACCAGACCTCCCCGCTCCCGCCCTGCCCGAGGCGCTCGATCGGTTCGTAACGTGCGGGGAACTCGGCCGTCATCGCGATCATGTCGTCGCCGGAGAGAGGTTGCGGCGGCGAGCGTCGAGAGGTTACAACGGTCCCCTCGAGCCATGACGGAATTCGCCACGCAGCGACCTCATCCGGCGTACGCCCCGTCGCTCAGTGCGAACTCACCATGACGGCCGTCATCCTGAACAGCACCGCGGTCCTGCAGACGATCGACCGCGAGCGCAAGGGGCGCTTCGTGAAGGAGATCGTGCTCGCAAGGCCCGAAGGCGCCGCGCTGCCGCTCGACGAAGAGCTCGAGGACAAGGAGGACGACGACGCGCCCCTGTCCTCGGAGCACGACGAGATGCCGCCGGTCGGAGGGCTTGGTCCTAGCCGACAAGCGGTGCCGCTCGCGATGGTGCGCAAGCGCGACGAGGATGTGGCGAGCGGCGTCAAGGGGAGCCGCGGCGCGGTCCTGCTCATCCATGGCTACGGTCAAAACCGCTACGTCTGGCACCTCCCTGCTCGGAGCTTCTCGAATTACCTCGCGGCCGAGGGCTTCGATGTCTTCAACCTCGACCTGCGCGGGCACGGACGCTCACGGCACCTCGGCGCCCGCCCTCCGCGCGACCTCGCCGACTACGTGAGGGACGATGTCCCGGCTGCCGTCGCCGCGGTACGCCGCGTCTCGGGGCACGACCGCGTGTTCCTCATCGGGCACTCGCTCGGCGGTCTCATCAGCTACGCCGCCGCGCCCGCCCTGATCGAGCACGTGGCGGGGATTGTGACGCTCGGGAGCCCGTACCACTTCACCCGCGGGTCCCGGTTCCTTTCGCTGTTCGGGAGCGCCATGCTCGCCCTCGACCGACGCCTGTCGCTCGGCGACGGGCTCCACTTCAAGGACGCCGGCGAGATCATGCGCCTCGCCCGCGTGTTCATCGAGAGCCCGGTATTTCCGCTTCCGATCCGCGGGCATGCGCCCGGCGCCATCGAGCCGCGGGTGCTCGGGCAGCACATGTCGCTCGCGATGGATCGCGGGAGCCTCGCGGTGATGCGGAACCTGTTCCTGCGCGCGGCCGAAGCGCGTGCAAGCGGGCACCGCCTCGGCGTCCTCTACGGCTTTGCCGCCGCCTTCGAAGCACTCGACGTTCCGCTCTTGGTCATCGCAGGGAGCGACGACGGCCTCGCACCGCCCGAGTCGGTCCGACCCGCCTACGAACGCTCGAACTCCCCCGACAAAGCGTACCGCGTGTTTCCCAACGGCCACATCGACATCGTGGTCGGCAAGGACGCGCCGACCACCATCTGGCCACTCATCAGCGACTGGATGCGTAACCGCAACAAGCGCCAGTCGAACGCCGTCAACGCCTGAACCGAGGAGACCGCCGCCGTGAGCCTGAAGGACAAGGTCATGACCGAGGGCATGAAGCTCGCGAGCCACCCAGCCGTCGCGGGGGTGATGCAAGACCCGCGCTTCATGAAGCTTGTGATGCTCGCGCTCAGCATGCCAGGAAAGCTGAGCGACCTCACCGACGAGCAGAAGGCGAACTTCCTGAAGGCCGTCGGCGCCGCGCCGCAGCGCGAGGTCGACGACCTGCGCCGCGCCGTGCGCTCGCTCGAAGAGGAGCTGTCACGGCTACGCACGAAGGGGTGAGGGAGGGCCCCGCCGAGAGGGCCGCTCGAGCGGCCGAGCGGTCCCCGCGAAGGCGAGGAGTGGCGCGGCCAGCGACGGACCCGATGCTCACTCCCCGAGCGGCTACTTGACGTCGCCGCGGGCGTAGATGCTCGCAACATAGTCGAGCACGTCACGGGCGGAGACGTCGTTGTATCCGAAGTACTTCATCATCCGAGCCTTGATGATGTCGATCTTCTCCTGGGTCTCACGGTCGATGACGTTCGAGACGAGCGTCTGGAGCTTGATCGAGTCTTTCTGGTCCTCGAAGAGCTTGAGCTCGAGCGCGCGCCGAAGGCGGTCGTTCGTGTGCCACTCGAAGCGCTTCCCATCGACCGCGAGCGCGCCGATGTAGTTCATGATTTCACGGCGGAAGTCGTCCTTGCGGTTCTCGGGGATGTCGATCTTCTCCTCGACCGAGCGCATCAACCGCTCGTCCGGGTCGACGTCCTGCCCGGTGAAGCGGTCCTTCACCTTCTCGCGCAAGGTGAACGCCTTCACGCTGTCGATGTAGTTCGCCGCGAGCTTCTGGATGGCGTCCTCGTCCGCGCTGATCGCCCGCTGGACCTCGTTCTTCACGATGTCCTCGTACTCGGCCTTCACCATCGCGATGCACTCGCGGTACCGCTTCTTCTGCTCGTCGTCGACGATGAGCGAGTGATGGCGGAGGCCCTTCTCGAGCTCGTTCATCACCATGAAGGGGTTGATGGTCCCCTGCCCCGCCTCGTTCACGAGCGCGTTCGAGATCTTGTCCTGCACGTAGCGCGCGCTGATCCCCTCGAGGCCCTCGCGCTGCGTCTCCTTGCGGAGCTCTTTCACAGTGTCCTGCGTGTACCCCGGCAAGACCTTGCCGTCGTAGAGCTTCATCTTCTGGATGAGCTGAAGGTTGTGCTTCTTCGGGTCCTCGAGGCGCGTGAGCACCGCCCACATCGCCGCGACCTCGAGCGTGTGCGGGGCAATGTGCTTGCCCTCGATCTTCTTCGCGTTGAAATCCTTCGCGTAGATTCGGACCTCTTCGGACACCTTCGTGATGTACGGGATGTCGATCTTGATCGTCCGGTCTCGAAGCGCCTCCATGAACTCGTTATTGAGGAGCCGCTTGTACTCGGCCTCGTTCGTGTGACCGATGATGACCTCGTCGATGTCCGTCTGCGCGAACTTCTTCGGCTTGATCTTGTGCTCCTGCGTCGCGCCGAGCAGGTCGTAGAGGAACGCGACGTCGAGCTTCAGGACCTCGATGAACTCGAGGATGCCGCGGTTCGCGACGTTGAACTCGCCGTCGAAGTTGAACGCGCGCGGGTCCGAGTCCGAGCCGTAGATGGCGATCTTGCGGTAGTTGATGTCACCGGTGAGCTCGGTCGAGTCCTGGTTCTTCTCGTCCTTGGGCTGGAACGTTCCGATGCCGACGCGGTTCTGCTCGCTCAAGACGACGCGACGAACCCGCACGTGGTTCGAGACGACGCGTGACCAGTCGCCTTCGTAGCGCTTCAGGAGCTTCGAGAAGATGAAGCGACACGCCGGATTCAGGTCCCCCTTCACCGCGACGCGGAACCGCTCGTGGCCCAAGCCGAGATCATCGATGGCGCGCGCGCGCCACTCGGCAGGGATGAGCCGTAGGGGCTCCTCGTTCATCGGGCTCGGAAAGCGGGTCGCCTCGGGGCCGCTCATCCCGATGTCCTCGAGGTCGACCCAATCGTACGTGTAGAGCGCGCCGTCGGGCGACCGCGAGTAGTGCTCGAGGCCCTTCTTCAAGAGCCGCGCGATCGTCGACTTCGAGGAGCCGACCGGGCCGTGCAGGAGGATGATCCGACGCTCCGGCCCGAAGCCCTGCGAGGCCGCCTTGAGGACGCTGACGAGCCGCATCAGCGGAATGTCGAGCCCGAAGACGGCGTCCTTTCCCCCTTCGAGTTCGTCACGGAAGAAATGGTATCGAACGAGCTTCTTCTTGGAGTCGGTGTACTCCTCGGTGCCGTAACGCACAATCATGTCGTAGACGCGCTGGTACGCGTTGCGCGTCACCTCGGGGCGCTCCTTCACGATGCGGAGGTAGTCCTCGAACGACCCCTCCCAGGTGAGATCGCGATAGAGGCCGAAGTCCTGCAGCGCGCCGATCCTGTCCACCATCGGGGTCGTCATCGCGTTCGCCTTCTCCTTGCTCGCGTGCGAGCGCTCCATCCGCACGACGACGTCCTCGCGCCGTCTCTCCATGCTACACCCCGACTCAAGGGGGTGAATAGGCTGCCGAGGCCTCGAGGAAGGCCTGCCATGAAAGCTTGGGCGCCCCGTCCGACTCGCGCAAACCCGAGGCGCAAGCGAAGGTGATCTCCGGGGCGTCGAGGGCGAGACCTTGACGGGCGGCATGCTGCGAGCACGCGGAGCTCCCGAGATCATGGAGGCTCGTCACGCTGACGACACGAAAGGCGCCGCGCCGCGGCTCGAGCGCCGAGAAGAACGTCGTGAGGTGCTGCGCCTGCGCAGAGGGGGTCGCACCGAGCGACGCCGCGCTCGTGAAGGACACGTCGAGCAGGAAGATCGGGCGCTTCGCCGCGAGCTCGATCATCGCGTCGAGGTCGCTCGCGGCCGAGAGCACGCTGGGGACCGCGTCGGCGCCGAGCCCGGGCGCGTACGAAAACGCCGAAGCGCCGCCGATGCTCGCAAGCTTGACTCCGATCTTGTCGAGAGGTGCGCGGGCGAGGCCGACCGCGAGGTGCGCGGGCGCACCCGGGAGCACCGAGACGGTGGCCACGGCGTGCTCGAGCGCAGCCGCTAACGCGACGCCGCCATCCGGGAGGCTCGCCGCGTGGACATCGACCCCGCGCCCGAGCACGAGCGCCGACGCGTCCTTGCCCACCCGCGCGACGACCGCGGCAAGCGCCGCGTCGAGCGCGGCCTTCGACTCATCGGCGTCCCACGCCACGCCAGCGAGCTGCACAGGGCGACCGGACCAGCGTCGATCGACGAACTCGAAGGCGAGGACCACGTCGAGCGCGCGCTCGCGCAAGCCTGCGACCCGCGCCGCGAGCGCATCGAGCCCGGCGGTCGACTCGACCGCGGACCACGACACCGGGACCACCACCGCGCGAACTCCGGCGGCGTAGCTCACGAGCTCGGCGGAGAGCGTCGCCGCCGCCGAGGCCTCACCATCGCCGGGATGCGCGGGGTTCGAGGCCACTCCGAGCTTGAGCGGAGGAGCCTCGGGCGCCTCGCCACCTTGCCCGCCCATGCCGGTGGTCGTCATCCCGACAACGGAGCCCGACGATGAGGGGCCGACCGTCGCGGCCGCGATGCTCGCGACGCTCGCCTCGACGCGCGGCTCCTCGCGGCAAGCCGGCATGAACCCAAGCCCCGCGAGGGCGACGACGATCGACACGCGTACGAGACGAAACGAACCCACGAACTCAAGGATAGCGCGCTCGCGAACCCCTGGGCGTCCAAAGCGTGCGCAACGTTCCTCGGCATGGACCGCGGAGGTCGAGCGTCTTACAGATGTTCACCTGCATGGCAGCCCTCCTCGGATCCGCGCTCCGTACCGCCGGGGTCGTGTGCCTCACGACCGCCTCGGTGCTCGTCGGCGTCCGCGCGTTGGTCGCGCGCGAGCTCGGCTCGGAGCGCACCACCCTCGGGGCGCGAGCGCTCGTTGCGGAACTCGAGGAGCGCGTCCTCCTCGCCGGTGGGCTCGGGCTCTGCCTCGCGCTCGCCGTGACGCTGTTCTGGGCGTGGGCCACCGAGGCTCGCGACGAGGCCGCACCTCCGGACGGCGCGCGCGACCGAAGCGAGGCTGTGTCGGCGCTCCTCGACGAGGACTCGTCCCCTCACGAAGCGCGCGGCCGCGACGGGATCGTCGCGGAGCTCGACGCCGCGCGGCAGCGGCTCGCGAGGACGGAGCGGATCGCGGCACGGCGCGAGGTCGCAAAACAAGTCGCTCACGAGATCAAGAACCCGCTCGCGCCCATTCAAGCCTCCATCGAGACCCTGCGGCGCCTGCGTGATCGAGGCTCACCAGAGTTCGACAACTACTTCGACGAGGCGACTCGCACCGTGCTCGCGGAGGTCCGGCGCATCTCGAGCATCGTTCGAGAGTTCTCGGAATACGCGCGGCTGCCTGCCCCGCGCTTCGCGCCCGTTGACCTCGAGGCGGTGTTGCGGAGCGTCGCGTCGCTGCACGACGCACCTCACGTAACGGGCGGGCCACGCGTCACGGTGGATGCGACGCCCTGCAGCCCGATCGTCGGGGATACGGATCAGCTCACGCAGGTGTTCACGAACCTCGTAAAAAATGGGCTCGAGGCGGCGGCCCCCGGTCCCGCTCGCGTCGACGTCGCGCTCCGACCTCTCGGGGACGGAGAGGTTCGAGTGGTCGTCCGCGACCACGGCCGCGGCGTCGAGCCCTCGATTCGCGATCGTCTCTTCGAGCCTTCGCTCACGACGAAGCACGATGGCGCCGGCATCGGCCTCACCATCGTTCAGACCATCGTGCACGAGCACGGCGGGGAGGTCCGACTGCTGCCGGACGACGGGACAGGCGCAGCGTTCGAGGTCCTGTTGCCAAAGGATGGCCCGCCGCTCCTCGCGCGAGCTCCCGCCGTCACAAAGGAGCCCGACGCGCCATGATTGCGCCAGAGACGCTCGGGTGCGATACCGGCCGACGATGAACCGCGACCACGCTCGCCGTCGCCGCTGGCTTGCGCCCTGCGCGGCGCTCATCGCCGCCGCCTGCGCGCCGAAGGAGCCGCCGCTCGCCGCGCCCAAGGTCCCCCTGCCGCCGATGCGCAGCGAGGCGGTGCCGCCGCTCGTCCCTGTGGCGATGCCTGCGACCGTGGTGGCCGAGCTGAAGACGCCCGAGCGCGAGCTCCGCTTCGCGAGGAACGGCGAGCGCGCGCTGTTCGCGACACGGAGCAGCGGCCGATGGCTCGTCGGCCCGGTCCGGCTCGACCGAGACGGAGCGGCCGCCCTCGCCCCGAGCGGTCTTCGCGCGGTGCATCCCGCAGCGGAGGGCTCGCCTGCAGCCCTGGAGCGGCACGGCGATGGCTTCATCCTCGCCTGGGTAGAGCATGAGCTGGCGGGCGGCGAGTCGCGCATTCTGGCCCTCGAGCTCGACGCGGACGGTACCGCGCGCGGAGCGGCGAGCGTCGTGGGACGCGTGTCCTCGACCGTCTCGTGGGTCGATCTGCACGACGCTGGCGCGACCACCTTCGTGCTGTGGGACGCGACTCGAGGCGCCGCACACGAGGTCGCCGTCGCGGCCCTGCGAGGCACCGTCGCGACAGCCCCGGTCGCCCTCGACGGCGGACGCGGCTGGCACGCGGTCGGAGCCCGCGACGCGCTGTGGTTCGCGAGCACCCGAGGAGGCGACAACGCGGACGCAGGCCAAGTCAACGTCACGCTGGTGAGCGCCTCCGGCGCCGCGCTGACGAAGGCGGTCCACCCGGTCAGCGGGACCGCGACCGCCCTCGATGACGTCCAGGTCGCGAGCGTCGGCGCGGGCGCGGTCGTCGCCTGGAGCGATCGACGCGACGACGACCTGCGCGTGTACCTGTCGACCGTGTCGCGCGACGGGAAGGCGAGCCCGCCGCGAGCCCTGGACCGCGTCGTGCCCCGCGCGCTGGTGGGCCTCGCCGCGAGCGAGGACGGCGCCCGCGCGGTCATCGCGACCGAGCGGGTCGGAAGCGCTGGGGGCGAGCGCCGAGTCCTGCAGCTCGAGACGTTGCGCGAGGACGGAACGAACGAGGGCGCGTATGGCGAGCTCTTGTTCTTTGGGGCCGGCGCGGTCCCCGCCCTCGTCGGTGACGGGAGCGGGTTCGCGACGCTGACCCTCGCGCCGTTGAAGCAAGTCGGCGCCGCGGCCCCGAGCCTCGACGGAGTCCCGACCTTCGTGCGGATGGACCGCGACCTCAAGGTGAGGAGCTCCGAGCCGGTGCGCATCGAAGATTTCGGGGGCGAGGGCGAGCTCGGCGGGCTGCCGCTCGACGTGCGCGCGCCAGCCTGCGAGCGCGAGCGTTGTACGGTCGTCGCGAGGAGCGCCGACGGCTCGCCTCTCGTCGCGATCGCCTCCGCGCCCGCGCGGGCTACGAGCTGGGCTCCGGCCGCCAGGCGCGTCGCGCCGCCCGAGCCTCCGCTCGCAAGCGAGCTCTCGACCCTCGCGGTGGCGGAGCACCCGGTCGTTGCGCTCGATTCGGTTCGCCTCGGGAGCGGCAAGACATTGCTCGCGTGGCTCGAGGACGCGCCGCCAACGTCGGAGCGAAACCGCGCGGACTCCGGGGCCAAGCTCTTCGTCCGAGCGCTCGAGGCGGATGGCTCGGCCGCCCCACCCGTCTTGATTTCGGACAAGGCGTTTCCGGACGGCGGGCTCGACCTCGAGGCGCTGCCCGACGGGGGCGCGGCGCTCGCGTGGGTCGGGCCGAACCCAGGGCCGCAGGTGTTCCTGACGCGCCTTGGCGGCAAGGGCGAAAAACTCCAGCAGCGCACCGTGACACGCCTGCCGCGCGTGCGATCGAGCGGAGGACCCCGAGCTGGCTTCGTGCGGGACTTGGAGCTGGCGGTCGATCCTCGCGGCGGCTTCCTCGTCGCCTGGAGCGACCTGCGCGAGGGCGAAGGAGAGATCTACCTCGCGCGCGTCGACGCACGCCTCGAGCGTAAAGGCGCGGATTTCCGGGTGACCACCACGCCGACGGCGTCGGCCGAGCCGACGATCGCGCAGACGGCCGAAGCGACGCTCGTCGCCTGGTCCGAGACCGCCGCCGACGGCAGCCAGGGCGACATCCTGGTCGCGTCGTTCGATGCCGCGACGTCCAAGCTCATCGAGGCGCCCCGCGCGCTCGCTCCGTCGCGCGGGCATTCACGGACGCCTCGGTTCGCGAGCGCTCCGGGCGGAGTCGCGTTGGCCTGGCTCGAAGACGCCCCCGTCGGCGTGGCGCGCGACAAAGAGGCGCCGAACGACGACGATGTTCCGGGGCTCCGACTGGTTTCGCTCGACGGGCGTGGTCGACCGCTCGCCCAAGTCACGCGCGTCGGCCTGGACGGCGAGGTCGCGCTCGACACCGCGCTCACCTGCGACGACGGCGCGTGCCGCGTCCTCTTTGCGATCGGCGAGGCGAGCGAGCTAAGACTCGACGCGCTCGCGCTGGCCTTCGGCGCCTCGATCGCGCCGATGCGGCGGACGGTCGCGACGTTGCCCGCGAGCGCGAAGAGGAGCCCCTCGCTCTCGCTTGCGCCCGGCGGGAGCCATGCCTTCTTCGTCGACGCCCGCGACGGAGTCCAGCGTCTGCGGCAGCTCGGGCTGAGCTGGATGCGGTGACGAAGAGCGAGCGAGGCCCCCGCCTCGTCAAGCGACGCGGCGCGCGATCTCGTCGCTGATCTCGCGGTGAAAGCGGGCGAAGCAGGACTCTTCGGACCAGCTCGGCGCGTTGAGGATGAGCTCCCGCGCCTCGACGATCTCGCCCTGATCGACGGCTGCGATGGCCGCCGCGTAGCGCATCGCCCAGAACACCAGCGGACTCGCCTGGCTGGCCTGAAGGAGCAACCGGCGGTCGTTCGGCGCAGCGTTGTGAGCGAACGCGCGCACGAGCGCGAGCACCGCACCGCGCAGCACGCGGATGCGCTCATGAAGACGTGCGCCCGCCGCCGGGACGGGCAAGCGCTGCAGACGCTCCGCCTGCTGCGAGGCGAGCTCGAGGTCGCCCTCGAAAGCCGAGAGCATCGCTTCGAGGAAGAGTCGGTGCTCGAGGGCCGCGTCCCACGCCGGTCCGCGCGCCGCCTCGTCGATCGCCGCGCGTGCGCGCTCGGTCCAGCCGTAAGCGGCGAACGCGGTGGCCGTCATGAGCGGCGCCATGGTCCCTGGGTGCGGCATCGTCCCGAGGGCCGTCGACCAGCGCGCGAGCACGCCTCGGACGTCACCCGAGCGAAGCATCCGGTCGATCCTTCGGCGTACGCGCCAACGATGGGCGGCCAGCATGCCCGCCGCGACGAGCAAGACGCCGCCGAACAAGGGCTCGACCCACGCCGCGTGGAGCGCCCACGCCGCGAGGGCGGCCGAGCCTACGTACGTGACGGCGGCCGCGAGGCGCGCTGGAACCCGGATCACCATGTGGACTGAAAGCAACGTACCATCCGCGGCTCGCTCGGCAACGAAAGGCGTGACAGGTCGCGACGCCTGGGCTACGTCCCTTTCATCCGGCGCGAGGCTTCGGTCTCGTGCCCTTGTGGGTCCGCCGACAGCGCGCCGTGAACCCCGCCAGATCCTGACGGAAGCAACGGTAGTGGAAAGCGAGTGTGGCGGGCCCTTTCCTTTTCCATTCCTTTTTCTTTCTTTGTTTCCTTGTTGTTCTTTGGGGTGGCCGTTGGAGCGCTGAGGCCCTCCGCCGCGCGGCGGTCCTGGCGAGCTCCATGAGAGCACTTGGCGGCCTTCGCTGAAGATTTGCGGCCTTGACGAGCGTCGGTGTACCCCGTCGGTCATGGGCCGAAGTCGGGTGAGCGGGAGGGTCGCGCGAGCTGCGCTCGTGGCGAGCATGCTCGTGGTCCACCCGGGCGCCGCCGAAGAAGAGGCTGCCCCTCCGATCCGGGAATTTCCGTTCCTCGCGGACGAGTCGTCGGAGGGGTCACGCTCGGTCGGTGACACGGCCGACGGGTACCTCGTCGGTGCGCGTCGCATCGAGGAGACCAACAAACTCAAGATCCTCCCGCGCCAGAAGGAGCGCGGCCTTCGCTATGGAACCGACGAGCTCGTCGCGACGCTCGAGCACACCGCGCAGGTCTTCTTCGAGGCGACCGCGACGCCGTTGTGGATCGGGAACGTGTCGCGCCCCGCAGGGGGCGATATCTCGTGGTCGGTGAGCCACAACTCTGGCCGCGACGCGGACCTGGCGTTCGCGTACGTCGACGGCGCCGGGAATCCGGCCGATCCGCCCGATCTCGTGCCGCTCGACGCGCGTGGCCTCGCGCCGCGCTTAGGCCTTCGCTTCGATGCGCCTCGGACATGGCGCATCGTGCGGGCGCTGCTCGAATCGCCACACGCGGACGTGCAGTACCTGTTCATCAGCACGCCGCTGCGCGGACTGCTCCTCGCTCACGCGCGGCAGCAGGGCGCGCCCACCGACCTCGTCAAGCGCGCCGAGGAGGCGCTCCGGCAACCGGCCGGCTCCAGTGCCCACGACGACCACCTGCACCTCAGGCTCTACTGCAGCGAGCGCGACGTCCTCGCGGGCTGCATCAACACCGGCGTCGAGCACGCGTGGTACCGCTCGCATGAAGCCGCCCGCGCGCGACGCATCGAAGAAGTCCGCGGCTTCCTCGCTGACCCAAGGCCCGAGCAACGCCGCCGCGCGCTCGACCGGCTCGTCGTGCTCCACGCCGAGGAGCAGCTCGACGCGATCGCGTCCTCCGCCGCCGATCCCGATCCGACCGTGCGCCGCTCGGCCGTGCTCGCGCTCGCCGCGCTCGACGCGCGCGATCGCATGCCGCGGCTCGCCGCGATGTGGGCGGGGGAACACGACCTCCAGGTCCGCCTCGCACTCCTCGACGCGGCCGCGCTCCTAAGTGGGAGCGAGGCGGGCGAGCTCCTCGCGCGCGCGGTCGGAGAGCCCGAAGATGGGCCGACCGAGCTCGACCGAGCGCTCGAGGCCTGGCATGACGCGACGGTGCCGACGGCGCTCACCATGGCGCCGAAGCTCTTCACGCTGCCGCCGCCGTCAAGCGACAGGGTGGCGGCGCTCGACGCGCTGTTCACGCCGTCGCTCCCCGAAGACCGGGATTGGCTCGATCCGCTCGCGATGCGAGCACGCCTGGCCGGGGCGATGAAGCTCGCCGCCCTCGACGCCGCAGCTCGGAGCGAGCGCCTCGAGCCTGCGCGCGCAGCCCTCGCGATGCTCGACTCGCGCCACCCGGACGTACGCCTCGCCGCCGACCGCGCGCTTGCCTTCGGCACGAACCTCGCGCGGCAGCTCACGAGCCCGGTGCACGACGACGCGCAGCGCCGGAGCGCCATCGAGCGATGGAAGCGCGCCCTCGAGCAGAGCCCCGGCGTCGAGCGGGAGGCGTGGCTCGTCGCGGGCTTTCGAGCGTCCGGCTACGATATCCCCGAGCTCCACCCACGCTACTCGTGGGAGCTCGTGCGCGCGACAGCCGGAGACGACCACAACTCGTTCAACGCGCAGCGGGTTCTCATGACGATCTTTCGTCATCGTCCGCCGAGCCTCACTTGGACGAAGCGCGACGCCTGCGAGCACTGGGCTCGCTGGATCAAGACCTACAAGCCTCAGACCCGCAAGCCTGACCCTCCCCCCGAGGTGCTCGCGGCCTGCATCAACGCGCGCGGTTGACGCCAAGTGCGGGTGCCCTTGCCGCCGCGGCAGCGCCTTGCCAGCGTCACCGCGTGAGCGGCTCGACACGCGCCTCCTGGGACGAATACTTCATGAACATCGCGCGTGTTGTTGCGACCCGCGCGACCTGCGACCGCAAGCACGTCGGGGCGGTGATCGTCCGCGATCGCTGCATCCTCGCTACCGGTTACAACGGGTCCGTCCGTGGCCTCGAGCACTGCGACGAGGCGGGCCACATGATGGAGGATGGGCACTGCGTCCGAACGATCCACGCCGAGGCCAACGCCATCATCCAGGCAGCGCGGCATGGGACCTCGATCGAAAACTCTGGCATCTACATCACGGCGTCGCCGTGCTGGAGCTGCTTTCGGATGATCGCAAACGCGGGGATCCGTCGCATCGTGTTCGGAGAGTTCTACCGCGATGAGCGGATCTTCACGTATGCCGCAAAGCTCGGCATCGAGCTCGTCGACCTCACCGGCAGCGGCGGCGCAGCGCCCCCCTGACCACTCCCCGCACTCGCAAGGAGCGGGCGTCGAAATCGTGCGCTTCGGAACAAATCGTCATGAGGAGTCGTCACACCCGGCACGGGGACGACGATGTCCCGAGCAACGGAGGCCACTCACCATGACGACCAGGACCACGATGCGCACCCTCTCCCTCTCCCTCGCCCTCTTCACCTCGCTCGGCATCGCGACCGCAGCGCCGAGCGCGCTCGCGTGCGGCGTCGGTTGGTACCCTGAAGTCCAGATGGATTACCGCGTCGAGGGGATCGCCAGCGCAGAGAGGGACCTCGCGAACGGACGAACGCTCGCCGCGGCCGGCAAGGTCATCCGAATGATCCCGCACATCAAGAGCTACGTGGGCGCCTCGAATGACACGATCGTCAACCGGTCGATGCGCGTCCTCGCCCTCGCGGCCGCCCGTCACGAGGGCGACCTGTCGACGCTCGCCGACGAGCTACCGGACGAGCTCCGCGTCGAGTTCACGGGCGCGTCTCCCGAGGCCAAGCGAGCGAACGTCGAGTGGTCGCTCCGGGCGCTCCGAGCGCTGCGCAAGCAGAGGAAGGACGACGTGACGCTGAAGACCGAGCTCGCGGAGGCGCTCGCCGCGCTACCCGAGAAACGCGCAAAGGCCCGCAAAATGCTTGAGAAACTCGCACAGAAGGACCTCATCACGACCCCGGAGGCCTACCGCGCGCTGGGGCGGCTGCGCGCCGACGCTGGAGACGCGAGCGGCGAGGCTGCGGCGCTCGCGAGGTGCCGCGCGATGGCGAGTGACGCATCGGTGTGCGCCCCGGCGCCTGGGCCCGCGGGCGAGAGCTGACACGCCCCGAAGCCGCACACGGAGAGCCCAGCCATGCGCGGTAAGATGTTCGCCGTCGTTCTCGGGTTTCTCGGCGCAGCGTGCGCCAAGAACGCCGACGAAGCGCGGCCTGACGCGCCACCGAGAGCAACAGCCTCGGCCGATGACGCCACCAGCGTGTCCTCGGGTGAGCGCCCCGAACCCGCCGGCGACGCGGCGCGCGGCAAGGCGCTGGTCGGCAGCTTCGAGTGCCGCCGCTGTCACGAGGGAACGGGGCTCGAGCCCGAGCCGCTCGCCCGCAATTGTCGAGGCTGCCACCTCCACGTGCTCGCTGACGGGTTCTCGAGCAAGCCCGCCTCGGCGACCTGGAAGAGCCACGTCGCCCACCTCGGCCCGGTGCCGTCGCTCGTCGGGGCTGGACGACGCCTCCGCTACGAGTGGCTCGTTCGATTCCTCGTCGAGCCTCACGACCTGCGGCCCGCCCTCACCCAGTCGATGCCCCGGCTCGCGCTCTCGCGCGAACAGGCACGAGACGTGGCGACGTACCTCGCCTCACTCGCAGGGCCGAGCCCGACGGACGCGCGAGCCCTGGTCGGCGCTGACGCTGCGCGCGGCCGCAAGCTCATGGACGAGATGGAGTGCGGGGCCTGCCACCGCATGTCCGGCGTCGAGCCACTCCGCGCGGGGACGCCGCTCGGCCCCGAGGCACCCCGCTTCTACGAGCGCCACGCCGAGGAGCTCCGCCCCGCGGTGATGCTCGCGCCCGACCTCCGGCATGTGCGCGAGCGCATGACGTCGACGCAGCTCGTCGAGTGGCTGCGCGACCCGCCGGGGATCAAGGGCGACACCTTGATGCCACGCCCCGGCCTCACGCCAGAGGCCACGCGCGACGTCGCGGCGTACCTGCTCACGGCCCCGCTCGCGCCGGCCGAGCCGAGGCGCATCCCCGAGGCGCTCCCCAACCTCACGCGTCGCGTCGCCTACGAAGAGGTCGCGCGCGAGGTGCTCGACGTGACCTGTCGGCACTGTCACGGCAGCCCAGACGTCGCGGTCGGTGACGGAGGCCCAGGAAATTCTGGGGGATTCGGCTTCAAGCGGCGAGCTATCAACTTCACCTCGTACGAGCACGCGCAGGGCGGCTACGTGGACGACGCGGGCGAGCGACACAGCCTGTTCGAGCCGCTCGCAGACGGCACGCCACGCATCGTCGCCGCGCTATGGGCGCGACACCGCGAGGTCGCGGGCAGCCCCGACCCCAGCGTGCGGGGCATGCCGCTCGGGCTCCCTCCGCTCGCGCCGGAGAAGATCCAGCTCGTCGCGACGTGGATCGCCCAGGGCCGCCCGCGCTGATACCTGTACGTCCGTCACGTACTCGTTGGCTCGACGCGCCGAGGTGTGTTACCCGAAGGCCCGATGGCGTGGCGGCGCGTGATGGTGATCGGGTCAGGAGGACGTGAGCATGCGCTCGCCCTCGCGCTCGCGCGGTCGCCCAGCGTCACCGAAGTCCTCGTAGCGCCCGGCAACGCGGGGACCGAGCGCGGCGACGGCGCATGGACGATCCGCCGCGTCCCGCTCGCGTCCCTCGAGCCCGACGCGATCGTCGAGGTGGCGCGAGCCCACGCAGCCTCCCTGGTCGTCGTAGGCCCAGAGGCCCCCCTCTGCGCCGGCGCCGTCGACGCGCTCGAGGCGGCGGGGATCCCGGCCTTCGGACCAACCCGCGCGGCCGCGACGCTCGAGGCCTCGAAGGCCTACTTGAAGGAGCTCGCCGCGCGCGCCGGGATCCCGACCGCGCCGTTCGTCATCGTCGATCGGTTCGAAGACGCCGCGCGCTACATCGACCGTCGCGGACGTCCCGTGGTGGTGAAGACGGACGGACTCGCCGGCGGAAAGGGCGCGGTCGTCACGAGCACCCCCGAAGAGGCAAAGCGCGCGGCCCACGCGATGCTGGTCGAGCGAGCCTTCGGCGACGCGGGCGCGCGCGTCGTGATCGAAGACCGGCTCCTCGGTGAGGAGCTGAGCGTCCACGCCGTCACCGATGGCGACCGCGTGCTCGTGCTCCCGGTGGCGCGCGATCACAAGCGGATCGGCGACGGCGACACCGGACCGAACACCGGCGGCATGGGAGCCTTCGCGCCCGTGGCGCTCGACCGGACCCTTCGCGAGCGCATCGAGCGCGAGGTCTTGCTTCCGACGCTCACCGCGATGCGTGACGCCGGCGCGCCGTTTCGAGGCGTGCTCTTCGCCGGGCTGATGGTCACGGGCGACGGCACGCCCCACCTGCTCGAGCACAACGTACGATTTGGAGATCCGGAAACGCAGGTCTTGCTTCCGCTGCTCGAGGGCGACCTCGCCGAACTCTTCGCCTCCGTCGCGGCCGGTCAGCTTGCCTGCGATGCGGTGCGGCCGGCAGAAGGTCGTCACGCGGTCGGCGTGGTGCTCGCCGCACAGGGATACCCCGCCGCCCCTCGCTCGGGCGACGTGATCACGGGCCTCGAAGCAGCCGCGCGCGTCGAGGGCGGGCACGTCGTTCACGCCGGAACGTCCACCGAGGGGGCGCGCGTCGTCTCGAACGGGGGGCGCGTCCTCACCGCGGTCGGCGTGGCCGCGGACCTCGCGACCGCGCGCCAGCGGGCCTACGCGGTCGCCGACCTCGTTCACTTCGACGGCGTGCACGCGCGCCGGGATATCGCCGCAACCGCGATCGTCGGGAGCGTCGAGCGAGAGAGCTGATCCAGGGCGCCCTGCCCGGGAAGGAAAGAGAACATGTTCAAAGTATTGGTGAGCGATTCGTTGAGCGAAGAAGGCCTCGAGGTACTTAAGGGACGAGCCGGCCTCGTCATCGACTACCGGCCGGGCCTGAGCGAGGCCGACCTCGCCGAGGCTGTGAAACAGGCGGATGCCCTGCTCGTGCGCTCGGGCTCGAAGGTGACGGCGCGCGTCATCGAATCGGGTGAGCGACTGAAGGTGATCGGTCGCGCCGGCATCGGCGTGGACAACGTCGACGTACCAGCCGCGTCGAAGCGCGGCGTGGTGGTCATGAACACGCCGACCGGCAACTCGGTCACCACCGCCGAGCACACGCTGAGCCTCATGATGTCGCTCGCGCGACACATCCCCCAGGCCACGAGCACGATGAAGGCCGGAAAGTGGGAGAAGAAGAAGTTCGAAGGCGTCGAGCTCGCCGGCAAGACGATCGGCGTCGTGGGCCTCGGGACCATCGGCCGAATCGTCGCCGACCGCGCCCGTGGTCTTGCGATGAAGGTGATCGGCTTCGACCCTGTGATGTCCCAGGAGCGCGCCGCATCCCTCGGGATCGAGCTCGTATCGCTCGAGCAGATCTGGGCCCGCGCCGATGTGATCACCGTCCACACCCCGCTGACACCGCAGACGAAGAACCTCATCAACGATGAGGTCGTCCCGAAATTGAAGAAGGGCGTCTTGCTCGTCAACTGCGCGCGCGGCGGCATCTACGACGAGGAGGCGATCGTCCGTGGCCTCGACAGCGGGCACATCGGCGGCGCCGCGTTCGACGTGTTCGTCGAGGAGCCCCCGCCGAAGGACTCGAAGCTCGTGGCGCACGAGCGCGTGATCTGCTCACCGCACCTCGGCGCGTCGACCGCCGAGGCACAGGTGCGCGTCGCGGTGCAGATCGCGGAGCAGGTCGTCGACTACCTGGAGAACGGCGAGATCAAGAACGCCGTCAACGTGCCCTCGATGAGCGGGGACGTGGCGCGCAAGGTCGCCCCGTACCGGACGCTCGCCGAGCGGCTCGGGAAGTTCCTCGCGCAGGTCGAGAGCGCCACGCCGAAGGGCATCGAGATCGACTGCATCGGCGAAGCCGGCGAACAGGGGAGCGAAGCGCTCACCGCGGCAGCCGTGTCGGGCTACCTCGGCCACTTCCTCTCCGTGCCGGTGAATGCCATCGCGGCACCTCACGTGGCGGCGGACCGCGGGATCGCGGTGCGTCAGCTGAAGAGCACCCGCAGCGTCGGGCGCTTCGCGTCGCAGGTCGTCGTCCGCGTCATCGGCGAGGACGGGAGCGAGCACGTCGCGGCCGGCGCGCTCGGCAGCGACGGGAGCCCGCGACTCGTGAGGTGGGGTGACTTCGACATCGAGGCGGGCCTCGGCGGCTCGGCCCTCGTTGTGTCGAGCGTCGACAAACCCGGCGTGATCGGGTTCCTCGGGACGCTGCTCGGCGAGCATGCGATCAACGTCGCGTCCGTGCACCTCGGCAAGTCGTCTGCGGGGCAGGCCCTCAGCGTGTGGAACCTCGATGACAAGCCGTCGTCCAAGGTTCTCGACGCCGTCCGCGCGTCGTCGAACGTCAAGAAGGCCCTCGCGATCGAGCTCTGAGTGACCGCGTCGCGCGCGGGGCGTCGCCACGACGACGACGGCGCCCCGCACGACGAAGAGCAAGCTCTCGTCGCTCCGGATCGGAGCCGGTTGTTCGCGTCCTCCGTCGAAGTGTGTGAAGGGTCGAAGGTGATCGCTAGGAGGCTCCGCCCGCTCGTTGCCGTCGCCATCGCGGCGCTGCTCGGCGGCGCCCGCCCTTCGTACGCCGAAGCACCGAGCGAGCCCGTCCCCCCGACGGCGCCAACGGTGACGGCCCCCGAGTCTCCGACGGTGGCTGAGCCCAATGCCGGCGCGACACCGGATGGCGCCGCAGGCGACGCGACCTCGACGCCGGCGAAGAAGCGGCGCCCCGCGAAGGAGCGCCCGGGCGGGATCAACCCCTGCATGACGCCGGACCCCGGGTTCGGACTCTACGACGGGTGGTCACGCGCGATCAGCATGGGGCAGCTCCTCGCCCCAAAGCGCGGCGGCGTGACGAAGTCGGGCGCGTTCGATCTGCTGATCCACTTCCACGGGCACGAGCCGATCCGCAAGGAGTTCGTGAAGAGCGCGAGCGGCATCGTGCTCGTCGGCATCGACCTCGGAATCGGCTCGGGTGCCTACTCCTCGGCGTTTGCGACGCCGCAAGCCTTCGAGCGCCTGCTCGAGAGCATCCGTCAGGAGATGGCGCGGCGCACGGGGCGCGCGGACACGACGATCCGCCGGCTCGGGCTGTCGTCATGGAGCGCAGGCTACGGCGCCATCCAGCAGATCCTCCGACAGCCTGCCGGCGCGAAGGTGGACTCGGTCGTGCTGCTCGACTCGCTCCACGCCGGGTACCAGGACGGATCGAGCGCGGTCGCTCCGCTCAGCCTCGAACCGTTCGTCGCGTTCGCGCAAAAGGCGGCGCGGGGCCAGAAATTCCTGTTTCAGTCCTACTCGTCGATCGTCCCGCCGGGCTACGCGTCGACGCGCGAGGTCGCGCACTTCCTCGTGGAACGACTCGGCGGGCGCGTCCGCAGGACGAAGCGCGCGGATGTGCTGGGCCTCGCGATGGACGAGCGCTTCGACCGCGGCAATTATCACGTGCGCGGCTACCTCGGCGACGACAAGCCCGATCACTGCGCCCACCTCGGGCTCATCAAGGACGTCGTGAGGTCGCACCTCAATCGACGCTGGGCTCCCCCGAAGGCCCTCCCCGAGCCGCGGCGCACGCTGCCGCGAACGACGAAGGGCACGAGCAAGACCGCAAACAAGGAGCGCGGCGTCGGCAGGCTCAGCGGCTCTTCCGACCGGGCGTCCAGGCCGCGAACCAAGCCCGCGCCGCGCTAGCCTGACGGGCGCGAAGGTCGACGCAGACCCCGATCGACTCGAGCGCCTCGGAGAGGCGGCGCGACGAGCCGCCGAGCTGCGTGACGAGCGGACCGAAGACACCCGCGACGCGAGCGCGCTCCTCCTCGCTGCACGCGCGCGCGTAGGACGTGAGGTAAGAGGACGCACTCATCGGATCGGTGCGGCTCACGAGGGCGTTGAAGTTCGCTTCGAGCCAGGCCGCGAGGACGGCGCGCCCCGTCTCGGTCGCGGCGGCTGCACGCGCGAGGTAGCGCGCGTCCGATGGACGAACCCCACCCGAGAGGATGAGGTCGAGCGCGCGCTGAAGCTCTGCCGGCTCGCCGAGGCTTCCGAGGGCTCGGAGCAGGCGAATTCGATGCTCGGGAGCCGAGTCGGCCGCGAGTGCGCGTAGGAGCGCCTCCCGGTCGACCGCGCGGCGGCGCGCCGCGATCCGGAGGGCGACGCCCGCGACGTCCGGGCTCACGCTTTCCGGCGAACGCAGGTAGGCGCTCGCCCGCCGCGCCGCCTCCTCCTCGAGCGCACGCGTGCTCGCATGCACCCCGAGCACCTCGAAAACGAGCTCGCGAACCAGCGGAACGTCGTCACGCTCACCGCGCCGCGGCTGCCAGCCGAGGTCTTTCGCTGCAGCCGAGAACAAGCCGCTCACCCAGCGACCGAACGAGGCCCTCGAGGGCTCGTCGACGACCGTGAGCGCGAGGCGATCGACGAGCTCGACGACGACGGTCATGGTCTCGAGATCGCGAGAAGCGGCAGCCTCCTCGAGGAAGCCGAGGAGCTCGACCAGCTCGAGCTCACCGCTCTCGACGAGTCCCCAAGCGTTGCCGAGGAAGCCGACACGCGCGCGCACATCGGTCGCGGGGGTGCTACGCCAGAGCCGACGGAGCTCGTCGGCGGTCATCGCGTAGCGGTAGTAGCCTCGATGGTCCTCGTTCGGGGCGATCCACGACGGGCATCCGTCGAGCGCGAGCTCCTGACGAGGCTCCGCGAGCAGGGTGCAGACGCGCCGCGCAGCGCTGCTCGCCGAAGGAGACGACCCCTCGAGCTCGTAGCGTAGACACATCGGGATGCGCCAGCGCCCCTCGTCGCTCGCGCGCGCGGTCGGTCGATGTCGTCGCTGCTCGAGGGCGAGGCGCCCGCGACCTCCCTCGCAGGACCGCGTGACACGAACCACCGGAACCCCCGGCTGATCGACGAACGAACTCGCGATCCCTGCGACGTCGATGCGCCTTGCCTCACCGAGCGCATCGAACAGGTCGCGCGCCGTCGCGTTCGCGTGCGCGTGCCGCGTGAGGTAGAGGCCCACGCCCCGACGAAACGGCTCGTCGCCGAGGTACGAGTGGAGCATCCCGAGGATCGCGCTCCCCTTCGAGTAGGTGATCGCGTCGAACGCCTCCTCCGCCTCGTACACGGTTCGCACCGGCTCCCGAACACGTCGCGCCGAGTCCAGGCCATCGAGCCTCATCACCGAGCCGAGGTGCACGAGATCCTCGAGCTCTGCGCGCGTCTCGGGGCGCCACTCGTCGGCCGCGAGCCCCTCGAAATACGAAGCAGAGCCCTCGTTCAGCCAGAGGTCGTCCCACCACCGCAGGGTCACGAGGTCACCGAACCATTGGTGCGCGAGCTCGTGGGCCATCAGCTGGAGGGCGTTTCGGCGGGCTCGCGCGCTCGATTTCGCATCGACGAGCAAGAGCTCCTCGCGGAACGTGACGAGCCCGGCGTTCTCCATCGCCCCCGCGGCAAACGCGGGCACCGCGACGAGATCGAGCTTTGAGTAGGGGTAAGGCGTCCCGAAGCGGCGCGCAAAGATCGCGAGCAAATCGCTCGCCATGGCCGCGGCAACACCGCCGCGGTCTGCCATGCCGCTCGGCGCGATGACGCGCACGGGGACAGGGTCTCGAGGGCCCTCATACACGTCGAAGGGACCGACGGCGAGCGCGAGCAAGTACGTCGGCAGAGGCCGGGTCGTCTCGAAGTCGTGACGCACGCGCGCGACTCCGGTCTCGGTGTCTTCGCCCGCATCGCGCTCGCGCAACAAGGCGCTGTTTGCGAAGACTCGCTGTCCGCGAGGCGCGATCACCGAGAGATCGACGGGGACCTTGTAGGAAGGATCGTCGAAGCACGGCAGGACCCGCCGCGCGTCGGCCGGCTCGAGCTGCGTGACGAGGTAACTCTTCCCATCGCGCTCGGTGCGATAGAGGCCGCGAAGTTTGTCGTCGAGCGGCGCCTGGTACGCGATGCGAAGCTCCGCGGTCCCGGGCGGAAGCGCTTCGGCCACCTCGACGACGAGCTCCTCGGCGGAGCCCCCACCGTGCTCTGCCCCCGCAGCCCGCCGAAACGAGGCCTTCCCCGAGAGCAGTCGCTCCCCGGTCCCGACCTCGGCGCTGTCGATGGTGAGCCCCGCCCCGTGCAGGATGACCGCGCGGGTCTCGCGGACGATCTCGAGCGCGATCCGCACCTCTCCGCGAAAGCGCTTGCCGGATGGGTCGACCTCGAGCGTCCACCGGTAGCCCATCGGTCGGACGTCGTCGGGCAGGCGACCATCCGCCCGCGGCGGCGGGATCGACAGCGCGGGCGCGACGCGCTCGACGACGACGGGGGGCGCGACCACCAGATCCGAGCTCGGTCGGCATGCGGCGACGAGGCCGACCACGAGGGAAAAGCCGAGGAAAGACCGCTTCATGCGACGCCGAGCGTCGTCTTCGGGCGCCGCGCGCGTCAAGCTCGAGTCGAAGCCCCCCGCGGACGTGCCAGCGTCGAGCCGCTCGGTCGCGCGTCCTTACCCCGAGACTCGGACCTTCGTCTGAGAGGCGGCGTCGTGGATCCCCTTCGCGTTGGCGTTCGAGCCGTTCGCGTCCACGGGGCACGTTTGATAGCCGGCTTGAGCCCCCTCGACGAAGAGCTTGCTCGAGCCTTCCGCGAGGCGCGCGCGCTCCATGTTCTTCCCCGAAACGACGCCCCCAAGCGTGCCGGCCTCGTCGCCGGACGTCGCGGGGACGACGGAGGAGACGAGGACGATCGGCCGCCCCGCGATCCGCACCTTTTCCGCGCACGTGCGAGGACAGGTCCGCGCAAAGCTCGCCTGGTTGACGAACGGCGTCGGCAGCGGAGGCCCTGCAGGCGCCGGGACCTTGCAGGTGTCGGGGACGGAGGTGGCACCTCCGCCTTCGCGAGTGGTCACGGGAAACATGCGCGAGAGCTCCTCCTTCGGTCGTCCGATGGCATCCAGGCTTCGGCGGCGGCGAGCTCGACGTCGGTGAGACGAAGGTTCGCACATGAAAGATTGGCGGAGGCGCCGGTCCATCCCGACGCGCGGTGCAGGTTCGCCGAAGACAGCTCGGCATCGGAGAACTGCGCGCCGTCGAGCGCCGCATGAGCGAAGCTCACCCGCAAGAGCTTCGCGCCGCGAAGATCCACGCCTCGCAGCGACGCCGCGACGAACGAGGCGTCGCTCGCCGTCACGCCCGCGAGCGTCGCGCCGTCGAGGACCGTGCGGTCAAAGAACGCCTCCGTGAGTTCGCTCCCGGTCGCGTCGACGCGCTCGAGGTTCGACGCGCTGAGGTCGCACTGCTGCGCCCGCGCGCCGAGGAGCCTCACGAAACGAAGGTCCGCGCCGCGCAGGCGCACTCGAAGGAACCTGAACCCCGTGGGGTCGAGGCGCGAGAGATCGCGGCCGCTCCAGTCCACCTCCGACACCACCCGCGCGCCCGTCCATCCGCCGGTATGCGGCGCGGCGAGGAGGTCGTCGTCTCGAGTCATCGCGGCCCTCCTCGTTGAAGCTTCGTCCGCCCGACATGGGTTCCCTCGAGGCGGACGTCATCGAGCCGCGCGTCGAAGAGCTTGGCGCCGAAGAGGTTTCCGCTCGAGGGGTTTGCCCGAGCGAGGTTCGCCTCGGCGAGGCTCGGGGGTGTCGATCTGGAAGAATTGATGGGTCTCGGCGTCGTCGCTCATCGAACCTCGGGGAGGAAGCGACCGGACCTCTTCCCGTCGAGCGACGACAACCCTGTCAGGGCTCGCTCCGCAGGACAACGACGCCCGCCGAGCGTCATGCCGGGCGGGCGTGGATTATGACACGAGCGTGCCTCAGCCGGTGCCGGGCACCGTCGCGTTCGTCAGCCACTTGAAGCCATCGAGGATCGCGAGCGAATCGAAAATTGAATCACCCACGTCCCAGATCACGATCCGCAGCTCGACGATGTCGCCCGGGATGACATTCCCGGCCGTCGTGAGCCAGAACGAACCTCCGCCGATGACGCAGCCGCTCGACGTCGCTTCGAATC
>Ga0194129_10001951_pt1 | contig 32237 bp, 15 predicted proteins | sample TA2KigCa35mmetaG_FD_150862 | JGI IMG/M metagenome (GOLD analysis project Ga0194129, IMG submission 150862) | Freshwater microbial communities from Lake Tanganyika, Tanzania - TA2015038 Kigoma Deep Cast 35m | ecosystem: Environmental > Aquatic > Freshwater > Lake | place: Tanzania: Lake...
CCGGCGGTTCTAAAGCTTCTTGTCCTAAAGGCAGAAAGTGTAAAAAGTAATGCCTAAAGACGCATGCTATAAAAAAGTAATGTCCCGCTATAAAAAGCACTCTGCTTATGCTTCAGGTGCTATGGTTCAGTGCCGCAAAGTTGGTGCTGCTAAGTGGGGTAATAAATCTAAAAGGAAGAAGTAATGGCTAAAAAGAAAAAGAAAAAAGCTGACTTCTCACTTGAGAAAAAAAAAGGATTGCACGGTTGGTTTTCCCGCAACAATGGTAAAGGCTGGATCGACTGCAAGACAGGTAAACCATGTGGTCGTAAAAGTGCAGGGGAAAAGGGCAGAGGTTATCCTGCCTGTCGCCCTACTAAATCTATGTGTACTGCCAAAGGTGTTCGCGCCAAAAAAAGCGGTAAGCAAGTAAAGTGGGAATAGTCAAATGCAGCGTAATAGAACTTGGTCTTTTATTTCCCCTGTCTGGAGATCAAAATATAATAGAACACTAAATACAAATGGTTATATTCCAGCATTAAATAATATTATATGGTATCCAGCTGATTTCCTGATAACACAACCACTTATTGATGGTAGAAATAATCCCACCCTTAACCCTGTTATAATTGTAGACACTTTACAACCAGTAAAACTTAAGTGGAGATTAGAATTACCCGGCGCAATACCCAAAGGATTTTCTTTGTATTATCGAAAAAACGGTGGTAACTGGGTAATATTTCCAAGAGATCTTTTTACAGCAGATACCTTTAATGATGGTGATAGTTTTCAATTGGCTACTGTATCAGGAGGTAGCACTGGAATGTTCAGTCTTAAACTAATTAACGATGTGGATAACTTATTTTGCTCACAAGCATTGACAATAGTTGTGACTCTTTAGTTGTAGCATCTTCTCTTATTTAAAGAATAATTAATGATTCATACACACACAATGACACAGCTTAAGACTCCTCAGGAGCCAATGAAACTCATTGCGCCCGGAAGCATAGCTGTTGATAATTTACATGTAGGTACTATCTATACACTTAATGTACCTACAACAATACAACCAACAACACCAACTTCAAACCCTAATTTAGTTGTTATACCAAATACATCTCTTAGTTATCTTAAGATTGTTCCATTATTTAAACAATCTGTAGCATCTCCTAAGTTTAAAGTAACAGGTTGGTCAAGAGCAGTTAATAACACTGGAGCTACAATTTATTATGTACCTCAGTGCTTGTTTGAAGGCTCAGTTGTTTTTGACTCATTCAATAATATTACTATTAATGGTGATTCTAATTTCCGACATCCAATTACTATTGCTAAAAACTTCGGTGATGGAAAAATTTTCAATGCTACAACTATCAGTGACACAGCTTTTGTTTTAATTGATACTCTAGGTTGTGAACTTATTGAAATTGAATTCATAGGTTCTCTACCCATCTCAGATGGAGCAAACGCCTTCGTAGGAGCAATATAATGCACCGGGATAGAACAGATCTTATACGAATAAGGTTAATATAATGGCAAAGAAAACATATAAGTGCAACTGTGGAAAGACCACAACTTGCACAGGCAAAGATGCCACAAAAATAGTATATCCAAAGAAAGAAAAGAAATGAAAAAACCAATGAAGAAAGCTGAGCCAAAGATGCCAGCTAAAAAGAAAGCTGCTGTCAAGAAGACGGCTGCTAAGAAGAAGTCATATTAATTTAAAACTCTAACGAAAGATACACACTATGAATGAAGAGACTCCCGATATGATGGAACAATCCTCAGAGACTCCAGTAGTATCACAGGAACAATCTCTTACATCGTCAGCAGAGGATACTATTCTCGCCCGTGAGAAGGTTGCTTTTGATGCTTATGTAAGAAACCAAGGCATGGCTGTTCCTGAGAACTTCAAGGATGCGGGTGCTTGGTTTGAAAGTCTTAAAAACGCTCAAAAAGAATACACTCAGTCACGGCAAGAAGTAGCCGATCTAAAGAAGAAGTACGAGCAGACACCCTCTACAGCAAACCCGGTCAAACAGGATGCTGCTCCTAAGACACAGGAAGAGATTCCTGTCGTACCAGAAGTTCTGAAGATCCCAGATAAGAAGGTAGAAGAAGTTAAGGCTGACACTCCAGCCGTTGCTACCGAAGATGATTGGAAGCAGTGGACTGTAGAGTTCGCTACTAATAATGATCTATCTCCTGAAACTCTGGACACGATCAAGAAGAAGACCAATCTACCAGAAACTGTTATTAACGAATATATGTTAGGACAGAAAGCAAAGCTAGAGATTGCTTATAGCAAGGCTGCTGAGCTTATTGGTGGAAAGGATCAACTAGCAAAGATGTTTGATTGGGCAAGTAAGAATCTTACCCAAGCAGAACAGAATGCAATCAATCAGAACCTAGCATCTCCTTCTTGGGATGTTGCTCTCTATGGTCTACAGACAAAGTTTGCTAAGGCTACAGGGACAAGCAAAGCTGCTGAACCAAAACAAACAGCCAAAGGACAAGTTCCAATGGCAAGCACTCAGCAAGGAATTACCGCTTACCAAACTAAGCGAGAGTTCATGGCTGAGCGTAATGATAGACGGTTTGAACTTAATCCAAAGTTCCGCGAGTATGTAGAACAGCGAATGTTACAAACCGACTTTACAAAACTACCTAAATAATCCGCATCCCGAGACAGCGGATTGACTGAGGACAGCCTGTGAGTAAATCCCCCGGAAGGTAATGGATGACCCTTGGCTAGACTCACTCAAGCAAGTAGACTCCTTTAGGAATAATCGAACGATTGAGCGCGCTCTTATTGTCTCACTTTTAGTCTACTTAATACAAAAGGAATTATAACATGCCATTAACAGATCATTTAGCCGGAACCGATATGGCTTTCCGCACAACCACCGCAGGAGCTACCTCTGGTGGTAATCTTGGCCAGAACAAACTCTGGCTACCACTCTGGTCAGGCGAAGTAATTAACGCCTACGATCAGTACAATATGTTTGAAAACATGGTTACTACCCGAACTATTTCTGGTGGTTTCTCATACGAATTTCCAATCACTGGTACTGTTGAGCTTAAGGCTGCTTGGGAAGCTGGTGAAGAGCTTTCAGGTAAGGGCAACACTAGCCGTACCTTCAAGGTAAACCTTGATGCTCGGCCAATGGCTGCTCACTTTGAGACTGACAACATTGACTTGCTTATCACTCAGTGGGATTACCGCTCAGAGCTAGCTCGTCAGTCTGGTCTAACTCTTGCTAATACCCGTGATCGTCAGCTTGCCGTAGCTCTACTCGCTGCTTGCGCTGTAGCTCCAATCACAAACGATCCCCGTGGTGCTAACTTTATTGACAACGCTTTCCAAAATCCAATTGATGTAGGCAATGTCGCTGCTTCAGCTGCAACTGATTTAACTGCTCTCAAGGTTCTTGAGGGTATTGAAGATTACCTCGTCAAGTGTCAGGAAAACGATGTACAGGTTAACAATGTTTATTGCGTTGTTACACCAAAGGTCTTCCAAGTCATTCGTAGTCTTGGTTTAACTAAAGCTGCTGATGCTGTTGGTGATGCTTTCAAAAAGGTTCCTCTATTTGGTGCTTCAGATGTCTACGGTGGTATTGGTGCTCCACTTTCAATGGGCATGAATGCTATGGCTGATAGCATTGATTACATGGGTGTCAAGATTGTTAAGAGCAATCACCTACCAAAGACAGACCTTAGCCTTAGCTCCGCTGCCATCGGCTCTGCTAAGTACAATCTAAAGTGCGATGCCATCAACCTCCACGGAATTATCTTCCAGCCAGAGGCTATTGCTGGTCTATCACTTCAGGGTATGAAGGTTGATACTGTTGCTGATGTTCGCCGTAACACTCAGTTCACCGTTGCTAGCATGCTTAAGGGTACTGGTCTAATCCGTCCAGAGCTTTGCCGTGCTATCGTTGGTATGAACGATGCTACACCAACTCGCGCTGAACTTGCTACCGCTCTCGGTACAAACTTCACCAACGGCTTCGCCGCAGAGTACTTCTCTGTAGTCTAATGATTGATTCACTCTCTACTTTCGGGTTTGTGTTTATAAACCGCGTCTGAAGAGGAGGTGATCTCATATCTACCCCCGGCCCCCTTAAGTGGGGGTCGGTGGGTTTTTCTCTAACAATAAGGAGGCTATATGGGCTTAATTACTAAGTTACAAGCAATTAATCAAATGCTATTGGCTTCGGGTGAAAACCTTGTAGCCGACCTAGAAGGCGAATCAGGTATTGACACCGGAATTGCCGACACAATCCTAGAGCAGACCAGTCTTGACTACCAGTTAAGAGGTCTTGCTTCTAACAAGTTTATTAAAAAATATGAATTAACTGCCGATGGCACAATTGTATTTCCTACACCAGACAGCGATGAAGAAGGTGTTCTAGCTATTGAATTGGTTTCAAATCATTTTGCTGCTGATGGCATGCAAATGATCAAAGCAAGAGGTTTATTTAATTCATCTCCAGCTAGACTGTGGAATATTACAGACAACACAGACATTTGGAAGTATCAGTCTGGTCCTTACTATATTGAGTATACTATGAAACTCTCTTGGGAGAATCTGGAAACCACCGCACAGCGGGCTATTCTTGCTACGGCTATGCGACACTACCAAAGCATTACCCAAGGTGACGAAGCAACTGATGCCTTCCTAGGCTATCAGGAACAGCTACATAGTATCAAAAGTAAGGCATCAGATGTAAATGACAAAAAGAAAAATATCTTCTCATCCTCAAGTATTCTAAGAGATGCAACAATGCGCTCTCGTTACTTCAGCGATCCAAACAGATTTAGGTACTGGCGTACCAGAGGTATTTAATGGCTATACGAAGACGAGGACCACGGGCTGGTTTGGCTAGCACCAAGATTCCAGTCTATACTTTAAACAGCGTAGGGCGACAGTCTCCAAATAGAAGACAACCTAATGAGGCTCAAAACATTGATAATGCTTTGGTTTCTCTTGAGCGGAACTTTGAAAAGCGACCCGGCTTTGAGGTCGTTCCACAGAAGACCGTTACTACAGCTTCTTCATGGGATATTTCTTTAGACTCAGTGCGACTTGACTTATATGCATTAGCTGATGTAGATCCAAGCCATGACTTATGGTTCTACTGGTATAGTATTAATGAAGACAATACCTTTTTGGTTGTGATTGACTTTGATGCTACTACAGATGGTGACAAACTATTCTATATCTTCCGAGTTTACCCTACTGGATCTTGGGAAGACCTAACACCAACCACACAAACTAATGCAAGTGGTATAGTAAGTTCAGTAACTAGAGCATATATTACTCATAATCCAAACAATAAGACAGCTAAAGAATCTCTTAAGGCTGTATCATTGGGATCAAGCATTGTCATTCTAAACAAGAATGTACGGGCTGGCTTTAGCTCTGATGTTGGTGGTAAGTTATTTGATCTTAATGGCGATGTTACAGAAACCGATGACATTGAAGGTCGTAAACTTACCTATTACTCTGCATCCAAAGTAATAAAAGTATATGATACTGGTGATGATGGCTTCCCTCAAACAACCGATGATATTTTATTGGGATGGAAACCAGCTATTCACACAGGACAAAGTACTGCTTCTGGTTCAAATAATCATATTCACTTATCTTCTTCTTCATTCATAGCAGACGATGCCTATAATTGGTATGCTGTCACAGTTACAGCAGGACCGGGCAAAGGTCAAACAAGATGGATTAAAGATTATAATGGTTCAACAAAAAAAGCAGACATTTTTGGTGATCCTTTCAGTCCAACGACAACAGATAATTCTAGATTTTCTGTAGATCTTAGTGTACAAAATGTACAAGGTAATGCTACTGCTGCTACAGCTAGTTCAATTACTTTAGATTCTTATGCTTCTTCTGTTAACGATGCTTATAAAGGACAAACAATAACCATTACAAATGGTCCGGGTTCTGGAGAAAGTAAAACAATAACAGCATACAATGGAAGTACTAAAGTTGTTGATATCTCTGATAATTGGACAGTCCTTCCAACAACTGATTCAACATATTCTATTGTAATAAACACTGCTAATTATGTTTCAGTAGACGATTACTTCTATTATCAATCAGATAAACAATACCTTGGACAAAAGGTAGATGATTTATCTAAAGTAAAGTTACCACCAGAAGCGGATGATTGGTATGCTAATAATCAAAAGCTTACCGCAGTAACAGACGATAAAGCAAGACAAATGCTGCGTCTATTGTATGATCCTGATACAGATCTAGATGGTAAGATTGACGGTCGTGGTAAAGTTTTCTTTATGGTTAATCCATATCTTAACTCTACTTCTGGTTTCTACAGAGTTATCTCTTGGAACCCAACCGATCAAAAGTTTTACTATAGTCCTTCAGATGTAACTAAAGGTATCTATAAAACAAAAGGAACAACTGGTAATGTAGTTCATACAACTGAAATTACAACCGAAGGTCGCCCTTATCTACAAAAGGTAAGAACACCTGATGAGCACTCCTATATTGATCCTCGTAGAATGCCACAGAAACTTGTGGTAACTATTGATGCTTCCGATGTAACTACATGGAACATGGAACCAATTGAATGGACTCCTAGAACAAGTGGTGATAAGCGATCTAATTCCGGTCCAAGTATCTTTAAGACTGTTGATAGAAAAGAATTAAAACAAGTTCCTATTACAAGTATTGCAGTATTCAAAGATAGACTTTGGTTTGCTGCGGATGATGTTATCTTCTCTTCTCAAACAGGAGAGTATGAGAATTTATTCTATGATGACCCGTCTAATATTGTAATTACAGATCCCATTGATATTCGTGTCTCTTCAAACAACTACTGTGAAATCACAAGTATGACTCCATTTGAAGAGTATATGTTTATTAATACCAAAGCAAACACACAGTTCCAACTTATGTCTGCCAATGGTCAGGAGATGTCTCCAACCAATGTCGCAGTAGCACCAGTAACTTATTACTCTACTGCTCCTATTCTAGATCCTCAGTTTATTGGATCAAGACTATACTTCTTTGATTCACAGCGTCTATTTCTATTTACAGGTAAGGGCAGCATGGGTTATGCTTCTGCTGCTGAGGTATCCAGCCAAGCTGCTGGCTATCTCCCACGAAAGTACAGAGCAGCAGCCACAGCTCCTGCACAGGATACATTGTTGTTTGTTGATGATGATAACAGAAACCATATCTATGGTTACATCAATAGATTCAGCGGTGATAGAGTTATTCAAAACTCTTTCTATAGATATATGCTAACCGATGAAGAGTCTATTGAAGCTCTCCAATGCTATGACAACTATATGTATGTCGTAAGTAAAAGAAAAGAATCCGTAGATTCAGAAAATTATGTTTACTATCTATATAGAAACTTGATGCTAAATGAAGATGTATATATTCCTCGTCTTGATCGTATGTTCAAGATGAAGATTATCAATAGTACTGCACAGCCAACTAATTGGAACGCAGACTATGATCCATATACAGCAAGTACTACTTATCGACTACCCGGACATACTGACATTACAGATCCTTCTCAATACTTTGTAGTCCTGTTTAAAGGATGGGAGACAGCTGAAGAAGATCTAAGTAATGTTGCTATTCAGCCTCTTTCTGTTACAAACAAATTAGATGATGCTAACAATCCTTATACAGAGATTGTAGTTCTTGGTGCAGACTATGCAGTACAAGATTACTATGTCTATATTGGTATTAAGTATAAGATGCGAGTAGAACTTAGTACGCTATTTGTCAGAGATGAAAACAACAATATCATTGATGGTGTCTTGAATATCCGTAGTGCTGTCTTTAGACATTACTACACAGGCCCATATGATATTGAAGTTACTCATAGAGGCAGACCAGCATTTACTACAAGTTTTATTCCAACTAGACCTGAATACACAATTTACGAAGACACTCTTCCACTTGAAATTTTCCAAGTACAAGGAGAGTTTGTTACAAAGATTATGGGCTATTCAGACTCAACTACAATATCTATTTCCAGTGAATATCCCACTCCAGTAAACATTACAAACATGGAGTTCAAGGGCAAGTTCAAACAGAAGTATACAACTATTGATACTTAACCGGAGAAATAATGACAACATATAATAACTTAGAAATTGCTCAAGTTTCTCTGACATTTTCAGGAGAACTTGATCCTTCTATTTCTACTAGAACATTCGACTTAAGCACACTTAGCTTTCTTCCTAATGTTCCTCTCATAGATCAGATTGAGGTCGAGCGTATCTTTGATACAGGCTATGACACAAAGTATGGTGAGAATGTATTTACTATTGCTGATAGACGGCAGATATTCATTCTACCCAAAGCATGGTATTCAATCAACGAACAGACAAAAATTCTAACTGTTGTTGATCTTAGCACTATACCTACTTATGATACCAATGATTTATATTATCCAAACTCTAGAACATTCGTATTAGAGACTCTAGATGGTAATGGTGATCCACAAACTTTGGATATCCCTAACTTTTTACCTTTCAATACTGGAACAAATATAAACAATGTTGTACGACAGCCTGATACTGTAATCATTAGAAGAAAGACTTTATCTATTGATAGTATTGTTACCTTTGCCCCCGGCACAAGGCTAACTACAACACAGTTAAACCTTCAGTTTAATCAGTTAAAGTTTATTCTTCAAGAACTTGTTGCCAAAGTTAGAAATGAAATCATTCTAAAGTTCGATGAGAACGCCGTGGATGGTCCATTCTTGGGTGGCAGCGATCTTAAGATGTCCAATAACTATATTAAGGATCTTAATAGTATATCTATTGGTGAGGTCAATGAATCGTTTAGTACTGGTATTGGCACTGGTACTGTTTCTGGTGCAACTTATGCAGTCAATGTTGGTGCTGTTACTGAGGCTTTAACAAAAGGAACAGTTCGTCGCACCACAATGAATGGTGGAGCTGCTACTCCTTTCTCTGGTGATTTTACAGCAACACCAGTTGGAGATACAGCTAAGCGTATTACACTTATGGCTGATGCCGTAGATGCTACAGATGCAGCTACACTAGGTCAGGTACGCAATGCAACCAATATTATAACAGGAACACTTAGTAATAATGTTCTCAGTAACATTCCACTATCTAAACTAAGTGGTGTAGCAGGACAAGGCTATACACTGCCAGCTGATGCTCTTGCTAATAGCGGAGCAACCGCAGGAAGCTACGGTGTATCTACAGCTGGTAATACCAATAACATGGTATACATGACTGTCGATGCTAAGGGTAGAGCAACTGCTATTGCATCCAGAAATATGGCCGTAGATGACCTACCTGTTTCTGGAGTATCCGCTTCTACTTATGGTAATGGTTCTACTCCTTTAGTTGAACTTGTTGTAGACTCTAAAGGTCGTGTTACAAGCGCAAGTGAACGAGCAATAGTAGCTGGAGATCTTCTTGATATCAGTGCTACTAATATTATTTCAGGAACTCTTAATGCTGATAGACTAGCTACTAGCGGAGTATCTGCTGGTACTACAACTATTCCTAACTCTATTACTGTTGATAATAAAGGCAGAGTAACTGCAATTGCTGGTGGTAGCATTCCTGCTGCTAATGTGTCAGGCTTTGATACACAAGTCCGTACTAACAGACTTGATCAAATGACTGCTCCTACAGAAAATGTAAGTTTTAATTCACAAAAAATCACAAGTCTTGCTACACCAACTGCTTCTACAGATGCTGCTAGCAAAGGTTATGTAGATAATTATGCTGCTCCTCTATCAACTTTTAACACAAATGTTACTAATCTAATTCAAACAAATTCTGTTTATTACGATAGTGCTAACGATAGATACACAGCTCAGCGTAGTTCAGTAGATAAAAAGATTACTGGTGTTGCGAACCCAAGTAATAATAACGATGCTGTAAATCTCAGTTATTTTAACGCAAATTCTTTGGCTATTTCTGGCGGAACAATTAATGCTGGAAGCAATCCAATCACTAATGTTACCATGCGTTCTGGTGGCTCTCTAGCCGCTAATGATGTTGTAAACTATGGGTATGTTCAAGGACTAGTACTTTTTGGTCAAGCTATAACAGATCCCCAGACATTTACAAATGCTTGGCCTAACGCTGGTACTGCGGTAAATGGGAACAAACCATATACATTTGCTATATCCACTCTTGCTGCAACCACCGCAGAAATGCTAATTGTAACTGATTCAGAAGGTCGTATCTATACCCCAAGCACAGCTGTTCCATCAGCAGCTGGTCGTTTCTTCCGTTTGGATACATCAGTAAGCCCAAAGCAAGTAATTATTTACTTAGATAGTAGTGTTACTCCCTCAGGTTCTACATTTATTAGAAACTTTGGAACATCTAGAGCGGTATCTACTAATATTGCTGGTGCGGCTACACTAGGTTTAGTTCAAGTTCCTACCGCTGGTGGTTTATTAATTAATAGTACTAATGGCGATATTACTCTTAACACAGCAAGTGCATCTCAAATTGGTGGCATTAAACTTGGTGATGGACTTGTTCATACAGGTTCTAGTATTGTTAAAGTAGATCTTTCGGATTCTTTCTCACTCAATAGCTCAGTTAAAGCTGCTTCTTCTAAAGCAGTAAAAGATACATATGACTATGCTGTGGGTGTAAATAGCACAGTAAGTTCATTAAGCTCAACAGTTTCATCTGTTAGCTCCACAGCAACAGTGGCTCAGACTACAGCAAATGCTGCTCTAGCTCGTTCTGGTGGAACAATGACAGGTAAACTAATAACAGTAACTCCAGCTTCTGGTGCTGCCAGTATTGTATTGCCTTCTGGTTCTGCTCCTACTACACCAGTATCTGGTGATGTTTGGAATAATGCAGGAACGCTACAGTTCTATAATGGTTCTGCTACTAAAAGTATTGCTTTTACTGATTCCAGTATTACTGGTAATGCAGCTACAGCAACACAGTGGGCAGCTGGTCGTACTATTGCATTAACTGGTGCGGTTACAGGCACAAGTGGTTCTTTCAATGGAACTGCTAATCTAAGTTTTGCTACCTCTTTAAGTTCTTCTGCTGCGGTTATTTCTCTACAAGGAACAGCAAATCAAGTTCTTGTAAATGGAGAAAGCGGAACAGCCGTTACTGGTGCAGTTACTTTAACACTACCACAAGCAATCCACACAGCAGCAACTCCAACCTTTGGTTCTGTTACTGCTAAGAATCTAACACTTGGCTCTAGCAATAATACAATCATTAGTACTGATACTAATGGAAATATTAATCTAGATCCCAATGGTACTGGTATTGTCAATATCCAATCTCCATTGGATGTCGATGGTACTTTGAATGTGGATGGAGCAACTACACTAGTTGGTGATGTTACAATTAACTCACCATCTACGCTGACTCTCCTAAATACTGCTGGTAAGATTTCACTTGGAGCGGCTAGTAGCACCACAAGTATTAACCGACAAGTATCTACTGTAGCTCCAGCTACCGCTGGCGATCTAGTACTAAGAGTTCCTACTTTTGGTAAAGCATGGCTTGTAGCTAATGACACAATTGCTACAGCCCCTGCCGATGCTAATGAGATTATTACTCAGGCTGCTTTAACTACAGCCTTGTCTCCTTATGCAACTACAGCAAGTCTTGGCACTTACATGGCTATTGCTGGTAATCTTACCACTGGTAGTACTAACCAAGTTCTTGGTACTGGTGCTGCTGCTACAGGTAGCTTTATTGTAAAAACTGCTAATACAGATAGACTTACAATTAATGCTTCTGGTGTTACTTCTTTAACCAATGGTCTTGGTGTTACTGGTGCTATTACTGCAACAGGTAAGATTAGTTCAGCGGCTACTGTAGCTGGAGATGTTGCTACTGTTGTTACTACTAAAGATTATGTTGATGCTCGTCGTTTTCCAACAATTACTAATCATTCTTGGGCTGGGCAGGCGGATTCACAACAGTCAACTACTGTTCCGGGTACTGCTGGAGATGGTAAGCAATGGAAAGGACTACTAATTAGACCACACTACAATTCCACTGTTGGAGATGGTGTACAAAGTTACCCTATTCAAAGCTATACGGCATTTAATAGTGGAGCAGCAATTAATTTTAATCGAAATGGTAGTACTGGTACTTTAACTGGCTCTGGTACTTCTACTTGGTTAAAAACTGTTACAATACATTGGTATCTTGTTTAATTATCTAAGGAATAACAATGATAGAGAATAGTCTTGCAATATATGTTTCTGTTATGCAGTTAGCTATTCTCACCATTGGTGTAGTAACTGTTATTGTCAAGTTAGGTAAACGAGAAGCAATGATCGAATCTAACTCCGAAGAGCTAAAGCAGCTCAAAGAAATAACTAAAGATCTAGTCAAGGCTGACATTGAAAATGGCAAGAGCATCATCACAGTTATTGGTGATCTAAAGGCACTGAGACATCGTGTCGAAATGCTGGAGTCAAAATGATCCGTTATTTTTTCGGCTTAATTCTTTTGAGTGGATGTTCTGCAACGCAGGAAATATCCACAAGTAACCATTACATCCAAAGAGAAGCTATATCAATTCTAAGAACTAGTGATATTAAGGTAGCTCACAAGCATGCTCATAATATTATCGGTGAATCGTCAGACATAGCAAAAGCCGTTGGTAATGTAAAAGATACTATCCCTTGGTGGGGAGACATGATTACCTATGGCGCAATAGCCTTAGCAATCATAGGCGTATGTTTCCTTCTCTGGTATACCGGAGTAGGTACTCTAATTAAAAAGGTGGTCTATTCATTAGGATTGTTCATCCCTGATAAGAAACTTCAGCAAGCTAAGGTGCTAGCTGAGGCCAAGGATGATACAGATCCAACCACCATTCGTGAAGCAATAGCAGTGATGCGGGCATCTGATCCCGCCTTTGACGCTGCTTACAAGAAAGTGAGTAAATAATATGGCATCATTTATCGGTTCAATTTGGTTCGCTCTTATGCTCTGTGCAGTAGGTTACATTGCTGGTTCTGTCGTACCAGTAAGTAAACTTTCTGAGCTGTTCAAGAAGAAGTGAATAAAGAATTAATTAACCTCCTTAATCAAAGTCTAATAGAAAGACTATTAGATGATCTTAAGGATGATACAAAGTCCACACCCGGTCTATACCAAGTCGTTCGCGGCGTGGTTAACGACAACCGGGAAGCTTTGGATGGAATCCCCTCTAGAACTCTGGATACCCTTGAGGAATCCATGAAGTCTAGAATGCCATTCAAGTTTAAATCGTCTTAAATTTAACATCCGGTTCCTAGGGGCAGAAATGTCCCTAGGAGCCATTCGTTTGATTCAGGCTACCCAGATAGCCAACATACCTTAAAACCGTTTATAGGCCATTCTAGGGCCATTAGGAGGCAAACCATGAGGCCACCCCCAGAGGTCATAGACGACTTCCGCAACCACCTGTATTTCTGTTTCAAGTATTTGGGCTTAGGTGAACCCACCCCACTCCAATATGCCATAGCCAACCGCCTACAGGAAGGGCCAAACGACCACATCCTACAGGCAGGGCGTGGTGCTGGCAAGAGTGTAATCACGGCTTGCTATGTATCTTGGGTTCTCTTACGGAATTCCGATACTACAATACTTGTACTTTCTGCCACAGCAGATAAAGCAATTAAGTTTGTATCCCAGACCAGAAACATTCTGACTCTGGTTCCATACATGGTAAACCTAGAACCAAAAGAGTCCGATAAGGATAGTGCTTTTGGTTTTAATGTAAACAATAGAACTAAGTTTACTCAGGATCTATCCGTCACAGCCAGAGGTATCACTTCCCAGATTACAGGTCTACACGCAGACAAGATCATTGGTGACGATGTAGAGATCCCTGAGAACTCCGATAGCCCACAGGCTAGAGAGAAACTATGGGAGCGTTGCCTTGAGCTTGAGAATGTCAAAAACAAAGGCGAGGACTGCTCCATCAGATTCCTTGGTACACCACAATCCAAAGACTCTGTATACAATAAACTAGGTAGTATCTACAAGATTATCAAGTTCCCAGCAGTAATGCCAGATTTGGATAATGCAGATGATGTTGAAGATGTTGATTCCTATGTGCTGCAATTGGGAATGGAGCCGGGTTGTTCGACACAGCCAGAGAGATTCTCGGATGAGAAACTGGCTGAACTTGAAGCAAAGATTGGTCCTACAAATTTTGAACTCCACTATAAACTCAAAACAACTTCAGCTGATAACAAGAAGTATCCCCTCAGATTGGAAGACCTCATTGTTATTGATGTTGATCCAGAAGTTTTTCCGGTAAAAGTTGTTCACGCAAAGAGTATAGTTAATAGAAGAGTTTCTTCTTTTGGTATGAAAGGAGATCTTGTCTATGAGCCAATGCACATTGAACCTAAGTTTGTCCCGTATTCACAGACTGTATTGTTTATCGACCCCTCCGGTAGAGGTGCGGATGAGACTGCGGTATGCGTTGCATCGTTCGCTCATGGTTATGTTGTCATCCATGAACTACTAGGTATTCAGGGTGGATACGATACACCAACACTAAAGCAAATTTGTAAGTTGATTAACCAGTACGACATCAATCTCGTAAGATATGAATCTAACTACGGTGATGGTATGTTTGGAAAGATCCTTACTCCTGTTGTAATGCAGAACTGCGGTGCTGTTGGTATTGAAGAATTCAAAGTATCTGGACAAAAAGAACACAGAATAATCAATACTCTTGAGCCTATCATGGCACAGCATAGATTGGTTATGGATACTGAAGTATTAAAAGATAAGAACAACCAGATTCAGATTACCAGAATGCAGGAAAAGCGTGGCGCACTAAAGCACGATGACCGTGTGGATGTCTTGGCTGCTGCGGTATCCTACTGGACTGAGGCTCTTGCGGTAGATCCCGAAAGAGAAATGGTTGTAAGACAAGAAGAAGATTACAAGAACAAAGTAAAAGAATGGGTTAGCAATAAGAGATCCCTAGGTCTTTTGGGCGATAGAATCTCTGGAGCTATCCTACTAAATGGGAAAGAACCAAAACAAAACAAGTTTGGTAAATCCATATTAAGGAGAAAACGATAATGTTTGACCCAGTTTCAATAGGCGTTATGGGTGGCTTATCTCTTGCACAAGGTGTGTTTGGAGCATTAGGTGCTTCAAGTCAAGCTAAAGCTCAAGCAATGGCTGCGGAAATCCAGCAGAGAAATGCTAACTTCCAAAACCAATGGCAAAAGGAAGCGCAAGATCGCAATACAATGCGACAGTTTCAAGCCAACCTTGAAAGAAATATTCAAATTGAAAAGGCTGCAAATAAAGAACGAGCTATGGCTGAGCTTTATTTGGACAAGTCTTTTGTTAATCAAAAAAGTACACTAAGTAAACAGACTGCCCAAGTTAATGCACAATTCTTGGCAGCAACAACAGGTCGAGGTATAAACCCAACAAGTGGAACAGCCCGAGCTTTGTTTAGACAGAATATTGAGTCACTAGGTAATAATATGGTGGCTCTAAAGCTAAATCATAGAAGTGCATATCAAGATATCATAACTCAACAACAAGCACGACTTGCCCAGAGAGGTTCATCTATCGCACCAGATCTTGGTGTCTTTATTCCAGCAAAGGGTGGTATTGCAGATAACTCAAGTGCTGCACTAACAACTGGACTTATTCAAGCTGGTCTACAAGGTGTTGCTACTGGTGTTAACACATATCTAAAATATGGTCAACGATCTAATACTAACGATGTTGTAGGCGGTGCTTCGTATGCAAGTGATGATATGGAATCAAGAAGAGTTATGCCGGGATATGGTACAAATAGTCAAGCAGCACCAGCACCATATACAGGAGTAGGTAGTGTTTACTATAATCCATTAGGAGGTAGGTAATGGCTAAAAAAGATCTTATGTCTTCTTTGCAGCGAATTGCTTCTGAGTCTGTATCAGGAGCCGTTGTTGTATCAACAACAGAACAAGACCTAATTGATAAGCAGGATGTTGCAAAGATTAAACAAGTAGCAGAACTTGCTTCTAAGATGTATCCAAATAATCCAGCAAGTCGATTTAACTACTGGAAAAAGAATATCAATATTGATGGGATGTCCAATACTGCTCGTAATGAATACTGGCAGACATATCAAAACATCCATCCAAAGGGAACAGAAGGAGCACAGTCTGACTTTGTTAATGTAACACTTAATGAAGTCAATCTAATTGGTGGTGTGTCTGATAAAGAGTTCTTCTTAAGAGATCGTATTGATAACTCACCAGCATGGGCAAGGTCTGTGCTAGAGCCAGAGTTAGCTAAGCTATCAACCACTGTTGCCAATGCTAATCTAAGCAAGGCCAATCAAGTCTATAGCAAGTCTCTATCTAATAAGATAAACAACTTTATCCTACAGAATGATTTAGATCCAGATGTTTCTGTTGAACAACATACAGCTGACTTTGTTAGACTTGAGCAATTAAATTTGTTTGATGTTGCTAATATTGTTAATGGTCGTATTGGAATCTATGGAGAGAACACAGGTTTTATTCCCGGCTTTGCAGTTGAGAATAGACAGCAAGTATTCCCAAATGATCAGTTTGGTTCTCCATCGTTTGCCGAGCAAGTCTTGGTAAGAGATAGTGCAATCAATCCAATCAAGCAAGCAGTTGATATGAAGCTATCGTCACAACGCTCAGCCATCTCACGACAAGAACGACAGTCTGCTATGGAAGCTACAAGGCTTCTTGAGCAAGGCTTCTATACCCTTGATCGTTGGGGTGAAGCTTTTTCCATCAATGCTGAAAGCAACCCACAAGATCAGATTATTCGTGGTCTTAAAGGAGAGATTGCTAGCAAGCGTATTACTAATGAACAAGAATTAGCTGAAAGTATTTACACAGCAATGTCTAAGTATCCAACAATGTTCGGAGATCTAACTAATGGCAATATCTGATAGAGAAATAAAAAAATCACTACAAAATATTCTAAGTGGTAATAAGAGTTTAGATCCTATTAATCAAACTATATTTGAAACAGGCCCACGGGCTGGGTTTACTCCACCTGAAGTTGCCGATGTTTATCAGGAAGGCCAAGTTCAGTTTGCTCAACAACAGATTGGAGTCCAAGCTGCCAATATTGATTGGTATACTCTAGGTGAAAATGCCTCTCAGTTGGCGGCACAGACTTATGAAAATGTTCTAGACTACCTAATTACTTCTAAAAGAAACGGTGTATTAGAACTAAAAGATAAATACCAAAGCACTCTAGATGACTTTTATCTTGAACAAAGCCTTGAAATTTACAGTGCCGATAAAGAAAAAAGACCACCTAATAGCAAAGTAATTAATGATTTAGTAACACAAATCAAAGAAACAAAACAAAAGTTTAAAGACGAAGCTATTGGTGTTTTAGGTAGTGATAGTTACTTTGCCGAAGATTTAGATATAAAAACTCTTGGTCTAAAGTATCAAGACTTAGCCTCAATATCACGAAGTTCTTTGCGAGACATTGATAAATTTGCTAACAAACTTCTTTACGAAAATCAGAAAGCAATTAATGGTGTCGTAAAAGAAGAAGAAGGTTATGGTGCTTGGAAGAATGGTGCTGGTGTACGAGATCCTAAAATTCAATCACAAGTATTTCTAGGAGTTTTTCCATTACCACCACATCCAGAAAACCCAAATGTACCAATAGTAGGTTTTGAACAAGACATGTCTGGTAATTGGAATCAACTAATGACAGTTGATGGTAAAAATTCACCTGTTTTTAAGCGTGATGATGGTAAGTGGTATTTCCAGCCACAATTCATTGATGCACTGACATCAGTTAAAGATTTTGAAACATTGGTTTATTTAGATAATTTTACTTATGGTCCTTATAGTGCCGTAACAAATGCTACAGGTGAATTTACTTCACATATGGAACAACTGATTAAGAGTGTTGTAGAATCAGAGCAACCAAACAATGGTATGGCTGCTTATATTGCAACAGCTTTGTCTAATATTCCAGACCACTTAGCGGAAAATGCAATAGATAGAATTGATGGTCTTGAAGAAGATGAAAAAATTAAACTATCTATGATGCGTATGCATGTCAAGCATGGATTTGAATTAGAACAACTTTCTCAGATTACTGGTCTTAACCGTGAACTGTTAAAAGGAACTTATGGTAGAATTCAAAAGCTACGCTCTGGTGCAACAATTTATAATGTTGCTGAGAATCCAGCTGAAGTAAAAAAGTATGAAGAACTAACAGCTGTGCTTTCTGGTATTGCTACAGAGTTTAATTTAGGTTTAAAAGAGGATGCTTTTGATATGTCTGCCAGTGGTCAGAATCTAATTGATGAGACTCCTGAAATGTCAGCTTCAGCTCTTCTTACTCAGAACCCTGCGCTTGTTCCTATGGTTGCTAGAATCGCAGCTATTATGGATGCTAATGAAGGTCTTTATCTAGCTAATCCAAATCGCAAAAAAACTGATATGGCTCAGTTACTAAAAGAACACATTAAGAGAGAAGGTTATTTAGTTTTACCAAATGAAGCAACTCGTATTCCTAATATTATCTATACACCTAACTTAATGTACTTTAGTGGAGCTAGAGAGCGTCTATTAAGTCCACCTAAACTTACAAGCCTACCTGAAGAAAAAAGAGAAAAGATTAAATCAAGTGCTACAGAACAAAACAGAGCTTTAGTTAATGCTCACTTGTTTAGTACAAACTGGACAGGCAATGTAAGTGGTGAAAACTTTGAAGATCTTTCTCTACGCTTTGCAAGACAGATTAGCCCTAAGTTAGATACAGAAGTATTTACAGCTTTGGTTAATGGAGCTATTTATACAAAGAGAGGCGATAGAGGCGAACGAATTCGTAGCCAGATACCTCTAGTAGAACTACTTCGTTTGGTTGTAGCTGCTACACCAACATCAATGGAAAAGCGTGGTATGGCTCCTAGCATTAGTCCAGAGACACTACCATCTTTTGATGAGCGACTAAAGTATGCTAAACTAGTTTATGATGATCTTCCAGTAACAACAGATCAAGGAGCAATTCCTTGGTTACAGGCCGACCTTGATATCACACAACAGAACTATAACTTTATTGGTACTCCACGCGGAGGTCTTCCAATTAAGTTTAATGAGATCAAGGGTGTATCTGGTACAGATTACAAAGATGTAATGACTGTAAGAGGATCTAGAGAACTTGGTGCTATCACCCCACGAACATCGGATGGTATGCCATTGATCTTTATCCCCTCTCAGACAGACCGATCAGGAGATGTATCTAAGGAATTCAATTCTGGTTTAGATAGATATCTAGAAGCAGAATCAGGAGACTACGGTATTTCTCCAGTATCTTATGATGTTGAATCAGTTCCAAATACTGGTGCAATGACTCCAGCTCAAGTATTCGATCAAGTAACTGAATCTTATCTACCAGCTAAAGCAGTTATCTTTTCTTTTATAGACGAACCTTTGTCATCTTTTGAAAGATCATTAACATTCTTTACTCAGAACAATGTAGCTTTCCATGATATTGTTAAGTCTGATCCTCAGTTAGCTGATGTTCAACAGCTTGCTTGGGAAGTAGCAATTACTCCAGATGGTCAACAGATTTACGATAAAAACAAAGCTTTGTTTACCGAAGAGAATCTACGAATCCTATATGATAAAGCAGTAGCTAATGGAGCTAAGACCCAAGTTGATTTCATGGGTTATATCTTTAATGCTATGCGTGTATATGGAGATAACAAAGAATTAGTTAGCGGTAGACAAACAGGACTAGAGTTTGTTACCAAATCTACTCCAGAAGATTTCTTAGGCAAAGAAGGAAATAAGCAAGGTATTATTCTTTACGAGCCATCAAGTACAGCTTTCTATAATGGAGTCTTTGATCGTCTTAATCAAGGCTTTAACCTGTACAAGAAAAACGGTCAATTCTATATGTTTACTCCAGACCAAGCTACCAAAGACTTTACTATAGTTATTGATTCATCAAAGCCACAGGAAGTTATTGAGTCTGAAATTGGTAAATTCAAAGCTAAGCAAGATAGAATTGAAAAAGCAAAGAAGATTTTCTTTGTTGGCAAGCAGATACCAAACTTAACTGGTATTGCTGAACTATCAAGACCTTCAACTGTTCCAACAAATAAGCTAGAAAGTTTTCAAAAAGACTTTATGAAGTATTCTTATGAAACTGATCTACAAGCATTCAATGACTTCCGCTTTATTGATTGGGGTAAAATTTATTTAGAACACAATAGTTTTCCATTTAAACCAGCTGAAGTTCCTGAACAATATTTTTTGCCGGGGCATTCCTTTTTTACAAAAAAAATAAAATCTCTTTCAGAGTTTTTAAAAAATGAAACACCTGAAGAATTTAAAAAGAGATTAGAAAGAGATCGAACAGATCGTGAGAATGTACAAAAGGCTCCACCATTTAAACAAAAAACTTTAGAAGAAATAAGAGCCGAACAAAAAGCAGAATACCAGTTCAATGCTGATATACTGATCGATCCAAAAAAATCTTCTTTGTACTGGGAAAGAGAAAGAGCTAAAGCTTCTCTTTTTAAAGATGATAACGCTATCTTAGATGCTCGTTACTTGGCTTATCGTATAAAAACTATTAAAGACCCTCCAACAAAACACTTTCCTAGAATCTATGGTTATGATGATACTGCGCTATTGCGTAGAACCAGAATACCTAATGATGATAGTATTACTATTCCAGAAGAAGCTTTTAACTTAATTAACTATTATCAGATAATTGATGTTGATTATGATCCGAATTTTTCTAGCGGTCTAACACAATCGTCTTGGACAAAGATTAGAAAATCAAAGTTTACTCCTTTAGAACTAGAGTATCAAATTAGAGTTCAAGCATCAACTTTATTCAAAGATAAAAAAGAAATAGAACAACTTAACGCAGCATTAGAAACTATTTCAGATGATTCTTTTATTATGGATTCCACTAAGACTAATCAGTTTGCTGATGAACTTTATCAAGCTTCACAAAATACTATGACTAAAGAAGAAGCAATAGTACTTGCTCGTAATCCAACCAAATTGGCGGATATTAAACGGAAGTTCTTTGCTTTAACTTTTAAACCAGATGGGTACTTTACCTATCCCGGCAAGAACGCACTCTCAACAAGAGTTAGCATAATTGCTACTCTATTAGAACAATTAAAACAATTTTAGACTCTGTAGCTGTTTCAATTACAGAAACTAATGAACGAATTTCTTAATCCTATTTATGGCGCATAGCTCCCAGAAAGGACACTAATGTTAAATTTCTCTGAAGGTTTTCCAATTATTCCAGAAACACCTACAGCTGGACCGTTAAGACTAAATGCTTACGCGCCCGGTCAGGTACTGGCTGCTTATGGTGGAGACAACCTAGAGTTCCTAGATCCATCACGCTTGACCGATCCTCTTTCTTATACAAGAGGTGACATCAAGAAAGTAGAAACATATAACCAGTACTATGCACTGACACAAGCTCTTGGTGCTATGGAAGGAAACCTTACTGGTGTATCGGACGGCATTCTTGGTATTGCCAATGATCCCACAAAGGGTGCAGCATGGCGACAGTTAATTGGTAAGGCTCCTCTGACTCCTCTCCGTTATGGAGACTCAGAGCTTACCAAGGAAGCCATTGATGCAGATCTAAAGAGTCTAAACATGATGCTGGAGGCCGAGGAGGGGGTAGATGTTTCTACCCTCTCCTACGACCAGCTATCTGATAGACAAAAGCAGATTAGAGATCTAACTGCTAAGATTTCTTATTGGGAAGCCCAGAACAAAGCAACTGAAAAGCTAGGATTCGATTGGATTGACCAGATGATGGCTCAAGATATCTTTGGGCTTACTGGTTACTTTGCCGATCAAGAATTGGCTGGCGATACTAAGGATATTGAAAAGGTTCTTAGTAGAGAAGATCCAAACTTTGATTATCGCTCTTGGTTTAATGGAAAGTTTTCTAATGAAATTGTATCACAATATCTTTTAGAGAATGGGATTACTCAAGAGTATATTTCTGATTCTCCTAATGCTGATCATGCCATGATGCGAATTATGGCTCAGTTGAACACAACTGATATACAACGCAGAATGTCTACCTATACTCCAACAACAGGAGATAAGCTAAGACTGCTCCGAGATACCTTTGTTGGTGGTATGATCAACAGCCCAGATACAATTCCTAGTGTTGTAGCTGAGTTAAGCTTAATGGGTATCTCTGCCCTAGCTGGTACTTTTATTGGTGGTCCCGGACTCGGTACAGCTGGTGGTGCAGTAGCCGCTGGAGTTGCAGCTTCTGCTGCCACTACTGCTTTGGGAGGTACTTCAGTATTCCTAAGACTTAAAAGAGCTTATGATGCTACTTCATTTGCAGGCCGTGCTCTACGAGCCACTGCTTACACCACTGAGACTTTGTACAAACTACCACTAGGTATTATGCCTTCATATGTAGCTAACTTTGGTCTTATCCGTAGCGCAACAGCTACATTTACTTTAGGTGCTGTACAAGGCGGTTTATCAGAGTATGCTAGACAGAAGAGAGAGATTGCTTTCGGTGCTGCTACTTTGTATGCCAACCCAAATGCAATGACGGATTACAATGCTTCTATGATGGCTACAACTGCTTTAGAATCAGGCGCACTCTTTGGTGGTGTGTTTGGTTTAGGTGGCGGTCTTCTACGCAGCGGCGTAGGGGCTGTTAACAATCGGTTGTCTGGTGTCCTTATTGATCCCAAGACCGGATTTAGAAACATTGCAGATAAGCGATTTACTTTTGAATCTACCCCACTAGGTAATAGCATTGACAATATTAGAGGTGTATTTAATCGCAAAGAACGCGCATTGATTGATGCTCCTGTTGTTGAAAAGGCTACTGTGGAGTCTGTAATTGAAAATACAGAAGTAACTCCTGAGAAGTTAGCTGCTGATACTGAAGCAAGAGTAGAGCGTGTCGAAACAAGAGAGGCCACAAGATCTCCTGATGCAGCCAGAGCTACACCAGAAGATGCTGGTACACGCCGATATGAAGGCGAGACAGTCCCAGAGTATGTTGCCCGAGTTGCTCCTCATAGAGCTGTCCGCAATATCTTTGAAGTAATGACTGAGTTTGCCAGACGAACCACCAAGCAAGGAAGCGAACGCTTCATCGAAGCTGGTGAGCAGTTTGATCAGATGTCAATTCAAGACCAGATGCGTGTCTTGTTCAATAGCAAGAAGATGTTGGAAGATGCAAAGAAGGCAGAAGAAGATGCTGTAGGTCTTCCAAAAGAGCGTGAACGAGTCTATGATGAGTTGGAAAAAAGCCGCTCAGCTTGGTTTCACCGTCTAAAGAAAAAGCTAACCAAAGAAGAGTTCAAGGCTATTAAGGCAGAGTTTGAACAAGGTAAGAAGAAGTCTACACGAAACTTGCCAGAGCTTTTAAAGGAAGCCCGTAATACTGCTAAGCCAGCTGCCGAAAGAAAGGCAGACTCTGATGAGCTATCTGTTAGACTACTTGAGGCTGCACGATCTGCCGCAACTTCTCCAGATAGAGAAGCAACAATTAAACCAGAAGTACCACCAGAAGTGTTGGATACTTTTGATGCAGCTGTCATTGAACATAAGTTAACTGGTAGCATCAGTGAAGAAACAGCTGATGCTGTAAAGAGATCTGTTGCTGGCGAAGCACCACCAAAAGTTTCTAGAGTTTCTAGATCCTTTAAGGAAGCACAAAAAGCTCTTGTTGTAGCTAAGCTTGATAAAGATCGTGTAAAGAAAATCAAAGCTGTTATCAAAGACCCAGAAAAGTTTGTTGATCTGGTAGAAGGCAGTAGAGATAATGCACTTAAGTTCTTTAACTATGTAAATGAACTAGTCGATAATAATATGATTTCTGTCGCAGACAGAGACTTGTTACTAGCTTCTGTTGTTCATCTCAACTTTAACTCCAAAGCTTTTAATGTTCAGTTTGTTGTGGATAGCATTACTAAAAAAGATGGTAATGTAGATCCTACTGTTATTGGTGGTTTTAATATTAATAACAATGTAATAGTTATGAACCGTGGTTATAAAGGCACAGCTGCTGCTATTAAGACACGAAGAGCAAAAGCATTATTACATGAGTTAGGTCATGCTTATTTTCAGCATGAAGCAAGTGGAAGTAATTATCTACAGGCACTGCGTTTGTATAATCAATCTGTTCTTGCAAATACAACAGAGCTTATTCAACTCCGTCCCGAAACTCCAGATCCTCTTCTAAATACTGAATTCTTAAATAGTTATCATTTACAGAATGTAGAAGAAGTCTTTGTAGAAACTTTCTCAAAGATTCTTTTTACTGAAGCTGAAGCTGCTATTAGTATCCTAACGCCAATGCAGACATCTCGGTTACAGTCAGTACTAGATAAGATTGCAACTAGTGTTACTCTAGCTGCTACAATGTTTGATAACTCTACGCACTACAAGATTGCTAAAGAAATTATCGACAGCATTACAGATATAGAATCAAAAACAAATACTTTTGTTTCTATGCCAAAACTAGCTGGTGCTTACGCAAGACTTCATAAGTTACTTGACACAGTAGAAACTGCTGCTGAATATAACAAAGCAATTGATAAAGCACTAAAAGAAGGTACTGAAGTTGAAGCTGCTATTAGTATCCTATACGGTACGCCAACGCAGATATCTCGGTTACAGGATACTACTCCGTTCCACCTAACCCAAGCTGAAGTAAATATCTTCCGCAATGCTAAAAAAGATCCCGGCTTTATTATTGCTTTGGCTATAATGAAAGCCGATAAGAGAACTTTTGTAGACGCAAACGGCAACCTTACAAAAGGTGTCGTAGATTTAGTTAATGCTTATAAAGAATACAAGCAAGCACAGTTTACTTCATTGCAAGTAAAGATTGCTCACTTAATCGGAACAAATGCATACTCAGCCTTAATTGGTTTTAATAAGTTTGATCGTTTAGAGCTTCTTAAAAATGAGTTGTTCTCTATTAATAGTGTGGAATATAAAGGTCCATTTATAGGAAAAGACGGCAAGCCGCGTATAAAAGCGGCTACTATTCTTCCAGCTCTTTATGAAGATAGAGATCTAAGAAGTCTTGATACTATGAATTATCTAGACCCAGAAGGTTCTAGTATTCCATATGCTGTTGGTTTCTTGGGAACAAATGGAAATGTTCTTGTAGAAGCTTTGGCTTCTACTAGATCCAGCGGTAAAGGCTTAACGCCAAGTTCTCTTTCTGATACTGAAGCAGATGCTTTAATTGGAATACTCAGACAAGATGAAACACTAAATACAACTCTTATTGATAGACTCAGAAGCTACCTTGAAAATGTAGGTCTACCTGAACTATCAGATATGGTTGTCGAAGTACATCATAAGTCTTTCATTGAAAACATGAAAGAAGAAGGTGTATTCCAAATTGATAGAGGAACACCAGCTCCACAGTGGCCTAACAAAGATGTAGCTAATACTGCTCTTGGTTTAATGCTAAAAGAAAAGTTAACACTAGAACAAATCCAAGTATTACTAAAGAGCAATCTTTCAAGCTCAATGTATTCTTATCTAGTCAAGAGTTACAAGACACCAAAGAAACTAATTGGTGCAGTAAGTAAACTACTAGAAGAAGATGGTCTTGTTCTAAATGAAGACACACAAACTTGGGGTATTAAACTAACCAAGAGTAAAAAGACAGCTATAGTTGAAGCTCAGAAAGAAGCTGTTACTTTTGAAACAACAGTTCTAACTAAAGACAATTTAGTTGATGTTGTATCTCAGATTATTAAGAAAGCTTCTAGAGGGGAAACCTCAGATAACTTCTTTACTGAAGCAGCTACTAGCATGATTATGCCACGACCTGATACAGAAGAAGTAGGGGCTAATGCTTTTGCTGGTAATCTAGAACTAGTTTTATCTAAGATTGAAAACGGTAGTTTAAAGACTGTTAAAAATTTGATTGGCTATATTCATACTACAGCTATTAATTTAAAGAAGGCAGCAGCAAAGCAAGGAATAGAAAGTTTATATACTAAAGAAGGTGTAGCAAAAGAAGGAGTTAAACCTCCAAGAACTACTGCCGCTGACAGAATTACAACAACTGATAAAGAAACAAGAGCAACTATCTTCTCTAATATTATTGAGTATAACACCGCTACAAATGGTAGAATGTTAACTGAACAAGAGATTAAGTTAGTTGGTATCTTTATGACTTCTAACAGTATGGAAGAAGCAGGAAAACAGTTAAAGGTATCTACAAGAACAGCAGGAAATTATCGTACTAAACTAATAGCTAAGCTTACAGATATCTTTGAACAGACTTCTGTTAAAATGAATGGTAGTAAGGATGAAATTATTGCTGCTCTTAATAAACACTTTGATACTGTAGAAGCTAAGGTTAAAAAGGCCAAGCCAATTGAGCCAGCTGCTGTTCTTAAAAAGGTTACTGAAAAGAAACCAAAGCCTGAAAAGAGTCCTATTGAAGCAGGCGCACTAATGGCACAAACAGCAGCTATCGCTGAGAAGCTAAAGAATAAAGCACCAACCCCAGTTCCAGTTCCTGTTCCAAAGGATACTGAAGCTGTCGTATACAGAGTAACTGATGAAGTCACTGGCAATTCGCCAGATACTGTATTGCGTACTGCTGAACAAGCAGATGCAATCATACAGGGTTCATCCACAGCAAACAAAGAAGCTGTTCAGTTTACTCCTAAGCGTCCATTGAAGATGGATGTTGAAAGTAGTACTGAGTTATCTAAGCAACCTGAAAAGCTTGCTAAGATACTAAAGTCTGCTGATCGTTTAGGTATGGATGCATTGGTGTTTAAGGATGGTTCAATTATTCCTGTTCGGGTTGAAGATGTCAAGCCTGTAGGCGAGACTGTCATCAAGAAGGAACCAGACGCTGAACCAACTGTTGTTATTACCACCGATAAGAATAAACCTATTCTTAGTGTTATCTCTAAAGAAAGTGAACCTCAGCCTAAGAAAGAAGACTTCCCGGTTAAGGTTGAAAAGATAAAAGTTTCAGAAAATAAATCTCTTCCACCAAAGAAAGAAGTTCCTGTTGTAAAGACAGAGAGCGAAGTAGTCAAGACACCTGAAGCTGATCGCGTTGAGCGTAAGTTCAACGAAGATCCTAAGTTGTTACGACAGTCTGGAATGGATGTTGGATTCCTCAAGAACTTCCTCAAGAAGTATTGGGAGTCTAAGATTGAAGCGGATGGTGGAGAAACCATGACACCTCTATTCAAGAAGATGTGGTCACACTTTGTCAATGTAAATCAATTCATTGCCGATGCCAACAAGAGAATTCTTGGTGACGATATCATGGATAAGTTCTGGACTGCTGTAGATAGAATCAAGGCAGACGAACTTAGACTTAAGGTAACAGAGGGTCCGGGTAGTGCTAAGAAGCTAAAGTCTTATCGTCAAATTCTAGAACAGGCAGCGAAAGAAGTAGCTGTTGAAGGTAAGCCAGACTTTGTAATTCCAGTGCTACCAGATGAAGTTAAGTTCATCAAGACAGATGAAGCTGGCAACTATCGTCTGTCTGCCCGTAGTAAGAAGACCAAAGCTATTATTGATACCGCTGGCGAAGATCCAGTTATTGCTGGACCACCAAAGCCAGAAGCTGTAATCCGAGATGTTGCCGATGCTCCAGCTGAAGACACACCAGTTGCTGTCGAGGTTAAGCCACGCACACCCGAGGATGACTCATTCCTAGAACCTAAAGATAACTCTATTATTAATGATTCAGAATATTTTTATCATGCTGTGCGTAACGATTCTGATATAGCTTCTATTATACAAAAAGGTTTAAGACAAGGGACTAATGTTAGTACTAGCTCTGGTCAAGCTTTTAGTGGTGAAGGCGATACTATTTTAGTGTTTAAAAGAAGTGAAGCAACCCTTATTACTAAAAAATATCAACCCGATGAAATTGTGTCTGGTGGTTTTCCAAAACCAGTAGCAATTCTAAAAGATACTTCTGTTGATGTTCAAATAAGTAGATCACAATTTGAAAAAGAATTGCTCGATAGGTTTGAAAAAAAAACCGACGAAACACAGGCGTTGTTGGATAAATTTGGAGTAAAACTAGAGTTTGTTCAGAATTTATTCTACGACTCACCAAGAAAAAGTATAGAAGAAAAATTTGTTAAAGATTATGGTCAAGATGGAAAAAGTATTTATAAGTTACTTGTAGAACAAGATAGAATAGTTAGTGACATGCAAAAAAGTTCACAGTATCCAGAAACACCAACAACCGAAACCCAGGTTCTTAAAAAATACTCTAACTATGGTATTCCTGTATACAAAGTTAAAATAGATTCTATAGAAGATGAACTAAATTTTTCTTACTTAATAACACCTCAGTTGTTTAACTTCGATACAGCACCAAGAACTGTTCCTGAGGTTGCTTTAGCACCTGTTGTTGCTGTCGAGGTTAAGCCACCCACTCCAAAAGAAACAGTTATTGCTAGAGGCATTGATCAAACAGAAGGTGGAGCTTCTAGGTTAGTTCGCCTTAATAACTTGGTTGGTTGGATATTCGGAGGTAATCAACGAGAGAGCAGAAGTTGGTTTGAGAATCTAATGAACAAAGGAGCCAATGCTAGCCAGAGTGCTACGAGTTTAGGTAATACCCTCCGCAGCACTGTAGACTCATTGGCCTTTATCTCTAGATTCTTTGATGACACCAAGACTCAGACAGGTCACTTGGTTGGAGCAGGAAAGACTGCATTCAAGACTGCAATGCAACTCCGTGCAGAAGAAGGTCGCTTGATGACCCGTATTTTCCGTGAGTATGCTAGAATGCATAACATTGTTCCACGCATGACAAATGTAACCAAGGCTGCTCTTGATATGTATGTTTATGAATCTCTATTTATGAATCGACAGCCTAACAAGGCAGACCTAATTGCTCTTGGCATTCCTGCTTACAAAGCAGAAGAAGTAGTCAAGCAAGCATCTATGTTACTCCGGGCTTCTCGTATCGCAAATAGAAACATTCTTGATTTAGAAAATCAGACAGGTCGTATGAGCATTGTAGATGAGAACGGCAACCCCGTATCCTCAGATACCTATGCTCCCGTTCAGCTAGACCACGAAGGTTTGTCACGACTAGACCAAGGCGCAAGGAGTAGACTCATTGCTGCAATGGTACAAGCAAGAACAAACCGTAAGCTCAAAGATCCAATGCTAGACATCAACACAATGATTGCTATGGGTTGGTTGGATGTTGCTTATAACGAGGATGCAAAGACACTAAGTATCTTTACTCCTGATCGTGTATTCAAGCATGCAGAGATGGCTAACATGTTCAGCAATGAAACACTCCAGAAGTTGTTTGTGGCTGACATAGCTAAGGAAGGCATCACTGGCAACAAAGCAGATATTGTCCGGTTGCTCAGAAAGAACCAGCAAGAGAAGTTCTTTGTTCTAGAAACAGATACCAAGTATATGGTATACCGTGTTCCAGAGAAGGTTACTGATCTTGCTCCTGCCGACAAAGCTAAGTACATCGAAGCAATCAATGGCAACACAGCCATGTATACTGAACGGTGGAGAACTAAGCTTAATGGAAAGAATCTCATTGAGGTAGAGATGAAGGAGATGCTAAAGTTTAAGACTAAGCAATATCCTTACAATAACCCCGATGACTTTAACTCTATTACTAAACAGCCGTTCTTCAAGATCGACCCAGATGGAAAAACAATTCTTCCAATCAAAGGTCTAACACCAGAAGAAATGTTAAGCAGTCCTGAGACAAAGGCAATACTCAGAACTAATATGGCCGAGTCTTACTTCTACTTCCTAAAGGGACGCTACTTTGAGTTGGCATTCCAGAGGGAACTAGACCGCATGTTTGGAGAAACAGGAATCACAATCCTTGATGTCTTTAACCATGTAGAAAAGACCGGATATGAAAACTTTGATACTATTGCAGCAGCTATGAATTGGACTCCACAGGAACTCAGCAATGCCCAGAAGGGTTTGGCTGAGGGTATTAAAAGACTCCGTGAAGAATACCAGTTCAATGCTGATACACTGCCATATCTCAATTCAGAAGTTGGACACTCAGCTAGAATCGGATTGGCAGCAATCCGCTTTAAGTTCTCAGCTGGCTATGGTATTTCGGCTATGACCGAAACTCTAGGAGAACTGGCAAAGCAAAGTCCAGAGTTCTATATGATTCCAGTAAATGTTATTAAGGCATTACGATATGTCTTAGCAGACTACCGCTTCTCAAAGCGTAGACTACTAGAGTCTGATATTGGAGATATGACCTTTGTTCTTGAAAACTTTAGAACCGATCTAGCCAATCGCTTTATGGGAGAGATTGGATATGGAGCCTTTAAAACTGACTCAAGACTAGACACCAGAGTTGCTAGCACTATGGCTAACATTAGAGATGCTCAGGGTGGACGGGAAACAGCTACCAGAACACTTGAAGAAGCTGGTAAGTGGATGCAAAGTATTGGCTCACTTCAGGCAGTAACCAACGGAACCCGTGCCTTGGCTAAGCAACGCATCCAGAGAATGATCTGGAAGTATGTAAGCAAAGGCAAGGTAGAGGCATTGTTTGATGCCTTAGAGGAAACTGCTACGGCTGCTGAGTTAGCTGAGCTTAAGAAGGCAGCTGCCACAGATAGCCGTGCAGAAGCCAAGCTTTGGAAGAAGTTTGCTAGTGTCGCAAGACATCAGGCAAAGTTCGGAGATCCCAACGAAGCTGCTCTATTCCTGAAGTATGGCTTGACCACCAAAGAACAGATTCGTCATCTAAAGTGGGTAATGGAAAAGGCTGGACATAAGGATGGTAGGGTCAATATCCTAAACCTTATGGACATCCATGAAGACCTAAGAGATAATCCTGTAGATGGAATTAATCCTGATATTCTTGAATCAGCTATTTCGGCTTATGCCCAGATGGTTGAAGATATGATTATCAAGACCTCCACCTCAGAACTCAAGGGTCTAAATAAAGTTACTGCTTTGAATGCTCGTAGTCCACTAGGACGCATGTGGTATGCCCTTACCTCTTGGGTACGAGCTTACCAAGACAATGTTGTTCTAGATTATGGTAGCCGTAGTACCATCAAGTATATCGCTAGCGGTATCTTCTTGTATGCTGCAATGGATACTATAGTTGGTCTATTTAAGGAATGGATTGCTGGTCGTGAAACTGAGGACATGATGAAAGAGCTGGAAGAACAGCCCGGTCAGTATGTACTCCGTGGAGTGTCCCGTGTACCCTTCCTAGGCATTGCCAATGGATTGGTTGAAGCTGGTGTCAGTACGATAGCAGGAATGACCGGAGGTACTTACAAGTACTACGGCATACCCCTGATGCCTGCTGGTGCTGGAGCTGGTATGGGAGCTATTGAGACAGACTATAGGAACATCCAAAAGATTATCCAAGATCCAATCTCAGCTAGAACCCTAAAGGCTACCAGTGATCTGTTTGGAGTTTCCTCCTTGGTTAACCGTAGCCCCATAGCTATCCCCGTAAGGATGCTGGAGGATATGAATACCTTCAAGGAAATGGATGCTATTCAACGGTATCTGGATATGGTCCAAAGAGATCCATACCCCTACTCCGAGAGATCCCAGAGGCAGTTCAAGCCAATTGAGTTAGACTATACTGCTGCACCAAGGAACTACGCCTTGGAACAGCAGATGGCTAACCAAGCTATGCAAAGAGAAATGGCTATGCGACCTCCTATGATGCAAAGACCTGAATCCAATAATACATTCCCAATGGTAGAAAATCAGAAGGGTGTATCTGGTAGGTTAGGAGAATTGTTAGAATAATATACAGGGGATACCTAGGGAAACCTAGGTATCCCCATTTGTTTTATCGACATGTATTACGAATAGTTGGGGCTAATGAAGATATACCATAGTATATCCCTAGGTTATCCCTTAGCTGGTCTATGGGTTAACCCCTATAGATTTAATTATTGTTATGTATAGTCTAAGCTAAGACCCCTAGGTTAACTTAGGGGTATCCCTAGTTAATCACAACAATAACAATAAACTATAGTAACAAGCACTCCGGGGTTTAACCCCCCGGTTTTATCCCTTGTCAATTTCCCTCCAGATTGACCGGAGGGCTAAGGGGACCGTAGGGTAGACCTCAATCATATAATCAATCCTGAGGCATCCTAGCCCCCTTAGAAAGCTTATGGCTGTTCTTATGGTCATAGGAAATCGACTTAGGGGTCAAAAATTAGTGAAGGGTAGTCCCCCCTAATCCCCCCGCCC
>Ga0194129_10001952_pt1 | contig 32213 bp, 31 predicted proteins | sample TA2KigCa35mmetaG_FD_150862 | JGI IMG/M metagenome (GOLD analysis project Ga0194129, IMG submission 150862) | Freshwater microbial communities from Lake Tanganyika, Tanzania - TA2015038 Kigoma Deep Cast 35m | ecosystem: Environmental > Aquatic > Freshwater > Lake | place: Tanzania: Lake...
TTTAAAAAATATATCAGTTATTTTCTTTTTTTTTAACACCAAATACAATTCATGATAGTTTTGTATTTTTGACATGTCAATTTTATATTTTTTTAATAAATTTTCTTTTAATTTTTTTACTTTTTCATCTTTTACTACTAAATAATTTTTATCAAAAAATAAATAAAATGTTTGTATTAACAATGTTTGATTACTAATTTTTTTATTTGTAAATATTCTAATAAATAAAAAATATATCAAATATGTATTTAATATAGTATCAAAACCAATATATTTATATGCATTAAAATATATTGCACATTTCTCATATATATTTCTTATTTTTTTATTATATATAAATATTTCATTTGTTCCAAGTTGTATATATCCAAAATCAAGTTTTTTACATTTATTTATCATATATAACTTTTTTAATATATCATCTTCATTTTTACCTTTTAAATTTGGAAATAACATTGTTGATGAATATCTAAGTTTTTTTATTAAACAATAATATTGATTACAATCAGAATTAATTATTGGATTATATAAATAATTACCTTCTTTGTCCAAATAATATGAACAAACTATACTTTTAAATTTCAATAAATTATTTTTTTTTGTTTTTTTTTTCATATTTATAATATGTCATTATATTTTTTTTATTATCATATTGGAATAATTCAATTTTGTCTTTTTTGTAAATTGGTTTCTTTATATAACATAATTTTTCCATTATTTTGTATATTGTATATTCATATTTTTTATAAAAAAATATCAATAGTATTTATTATAATTATTATAATTATTACAATAATCTAAAAATTATAATTTTCATATGTTTTATTAAATCCTCTCATTTCACCAATATATTTTTGTTGAGTTTCTGGTAAACATAATTGACCTCTATCAGTACTATACATTGACCTACAATCAGGACTTGCAAAAGTTCTAGCAAAAGGAAAAATACTATTAGTTGGTAATTCACTATAAATTTCTTCTTGTTTTAATGGTAATGGTGTTCCTTGTGGTAAAAATATTCTTTTATCTTTTAATGGGGCGTCACAAATTGGAGCCTTCCATCCTTGATTACATTGTGTCTGAAATAATATATTATCATATGAACCTAATACACCAGTTCCCATATTAAAATTTACAGGTGAAGAATATTTGTCTGTATTTTTACTTTGCATACCTGATACATTATTTATATCATTATATATATAATTACTACTCATATAATACAGATTTAGAAAAAAATTTTAATCAAATAATATTTTATTCATTCTATTTGATATAAATATTTTGTCTAAATGTTCTTTTTCAAATAACATGTCATGATCCTTTAAATCCATCTCTTCTTCACATAAATACATACTTACAAATCTAAAATATAATTTATCAAAAGTATTTAAATCAATATTATTTTCTTGTAATATCCATTTTAATTTAACTGGTACATTATATAATATTCCATAATCATAAAATGGTGTTCTTATTTTATGAAAATATTCTCTTAATGTTTTATTTGAAGGGTCTTCATTTATTTCTACAATATCTATATCTTTTGATTCAATATGAAATAATGAATAAAATTTATTTTTATTTTGTATATTATCAATATATGATGGTATAATTATATCTTTCTTAAAATTTTCTATTATAGTCTTACTAAACATTGGATATGGTAAATAATAATTTTTTTCTTCAATATTATGTAATATTTGATTATATGGATAATAAATAATATATTTATTATTATTATATTCAAAATATATTTTTAATCTTATATCATCATTATTTTCAAGCAAAAATATATTATATTGTCTACATATATCATGTATTAAATCTCTATCAATTACTTTTAAATATGGATTTATATAAAAATATGTTGTTACATTTGTTTTTGTATCTAAATTATTATATAATTCAACTTTTTCCAATACAAATTCATCTCTTGGTCTTTCAAATAATTTATTTAATAATAATTTACCATATACAAATGTATCCAATACAATATTTATATAATAATATTTATTTTGATAAATATGATACATGTATAAACTATTTACAAAAACCCTTATATATAGGTTAATGTTAATAATATTATTTATAATAAATACACATCCAAATATTTTTTTTAACATTTTTATATATATTTTATTATAAAAGTCTTTAAATATAATAAAAATTGATTTATTTTTTATTAAATATATTGGTTTAAAAAGATATTAATATACTTTATTTATATAAAATGTTATCATCCATTAAAACACCTACTATTCCTACTTTCCCTAATTTATTTATTTTAAATAATAATAATAAAATATATCAATGGTCTATTGAAATAGTACCAAAAGATAATTATTATATTGTTGTTACTAAACATGGTGAAAAGAATGGAAAAATGGTTATTCATGAAAAGGAAATTAAAGAGGGTAAGGTTAAAAGGTCAGTATTAGATCAAGCTGTACAAGATGCAACACGTAAATGGGAAAATAAGAAACAAAAAGAGTTATATAGTGAAAATTTAGATAACTCAGGAACTATTGAAAAAAGTGTTGTTGTGAGACCAATGTTAGCAAATACATTTTCATTTGATTTATATAAAAATACAGATAAAAAGAGTAGAGCATTTAAAATTGGATTTCCTGCATTTATTCAAAGAAAATATGATGGAATTCGTTGTATTGCTTATTTAAAGAATGATGAAGTTATATTGGAATCGCGTAAAGGAATTCCATTTCAAAATTTTTTGAATTTAAAAACAGAATTATATGAATTATTTCAATTTATGCCACCTAATTTTTATTTTGATGGAGAATTATATACTGATAAATTAGATTTTGAAGTTATTTCTGGATTAATACGTTTACATGAAAACAAGATTAAACCAGGTGATATTGAATTAATTAATAAAATTGAATATCATATATATGATTTTTATGATGATAACCAAAGAGATTTACCATATAATGTTCGACAAGAATATTTAAGTAATTTCTTGAAAGATAAAACAAATCCTGCTACATCATTATGTAGAGAAGTTGAAACTATTATGGTAAATAAGTTAGAAGAAATCAAAATGTATCATGATAAATTTGTTGAATATGGATATGAAGGAATTATGATACGTGACAAAAATGGTACTTATGAAACAAATAAAAGAAGTAAATTTTTACAAAAATTCAAAGAATTTATGGAAGAAGAATTTAAGATTATTGGATTTCATGAAGGTACTGGTGATGAAAAAGGTGCTATTATTTGGGATTGTGAAACTGCAGATAAAAAACCTTTTGCAGTTCGACCAAAAGGTACTTTTGAATCAAGACAAAAATTATTTAAAGATGGTAATAAATATGTAGGTAAACTTATGACTGTTATTTTTCAGGAATATAGTGTGGAAGGTATTCCAAGATTTCCTGTTGGTAAAGGAATTCGAGATATTTTTTAGAAAATATCAAAAACCTTTTACAATAATATCATCTTTGTCATATATTTTTTCTTCTAAAATAAAATTATAAACATTATCTTTTTGATTTCCTGTTAATTTCATCACTTCACCATATTCTTCATCATGTAATATTGAACCATTACAATTAAATGTTTTTTTTAAATATCTTAATATTTTATCAATATCAAGATCTTCTTCCCATCCTGTTATAATTGTTGTCCATTGTCTATTATTTCTTTGTTGAAGACTAATAGTTAATTTTTGTTTTTGTTTAAAATTATTATTACCAAAATCTATATTAGAATCATTGAAAATATTCATATCTATATATAAATATATTATATTCTTTTTATATATAATGACTTGTAATTATTTTATATTTAGTCAAAAAATTATTATTTATAAAGATTTTCATAATAAAATTAAAAAAGAGATTTTCATAAATAATTTTGATGAAAATTATGTTGGAAGAGATAATTTTCAAGAATTACATATACCAAATGATATGAGTAATTACTATATTATTTATGAAAAAAATAAATGGAATTCAGTCAAATATAAAAAAGAATATGAAGAAAAATTAATTGATTTTATAAAAAATAAAAAAATATTAATTGATAATGTTATAAAAATTATTGATGTTTATAATTCTGTTGATAATGATTATTCAAAATAATTTAATATATAGTTATTTGAAAAATGAAAATAAATCTAAACATAATGTATAAAATGACATTTTTCTATATTATTATTTTAGTTATAATAGCTATTATAATATTTTTAATGTTTACTAGAAATAAAATAATAGATAATTTTGATAATTTAGAATCAAATTTATATACATATGATTCTTGTTGTTTAGAAGGTGAAAAAGAAAATTGTATGAAATATGGTAAAACAGGTGTTTGTAATTATTTTAAAAATAATAATGAATGTTTATGTCAAAATGCTTATTGAATAATTTTTTTATAAAAATATATTTCATTTTTCTAAAATAAAAAAAAAAATTGATTTATTTTTTATTTAAAAATAAAAATATATAAATATGTATATCTAAAAATTTATAATGAGTGAACAAAATATTATTGTTGATTATAAGAATTTATCAGTAAAAGAACTAAAAATAATATGTAAAAATAAAAATATTAAATGTTATAGTAATAAGAAAAAAGAAGAATTAATAATATTATTAAAAAAATATGAAGAAAATCAAGATAATAATATAGAACAAACAATAGAACAAAATAATACTTCAAATACTATAAAAAATATTGATAATTCTACTTATGAAGAATTAAAAAAACAATATAATGAAGTATTAAATATTGATAAAAGTACATATCAATCTAGTAATGATGAACCTACACCAATTGAATGTATTGAAGAAATGATAACAAAAATACCTGAAGAATTATGGGATAGAAATGATTTAAAGATACTAGATCCATGTTGTGGCAATGGTAATTTTGCATTACCAATTATGAAACAACTACAAAATAAATATGATAAAAAGAATATTATTGAAAATATTTTATATTTTAATGATATAAATAATGATAGACTAAATAATGTTGACAAAATATATAATAAAGAAGGTTATAATTTAAATATTACTAAAAAAAATTATATAGAGGACACAATAAATAATAAATATGATTTGATAGTTGCAAATCCACCATATGCTAAATTATTAGATAATGGAAAAAGAGCATCAAAAAATCATAATTTAATAAAAGATTTTATTGAAAAAAGTTTAGAGTTATTGAAAGAAAATGGATATTTAATGTTTATAACTCCAGATAATTGGATGTCATATGCAGACAAAAATACATTGATACAAAGATTAACAGAATTACAAATTATTCATCTTGATATTCATAGTGCAAAAAAATATTTTAAAAAAATTGGTTCATCGTTTACATGGTATATTATACAAAATAAACCTTTTTATAAAGATATAAATATTACTGGTATATGGAAAAATAAATATTATGAAAGTACTATACCATCAATGATTCGAAAATATATTCCATTATGTTATAATTCAATAGTTTTAAATATATTATTAAAAACAGTAGATAATAATAATTATGAAAAATTTAAGATAGAAACAAGTAGTGATTTACATCATTATACCAAAAAAGAATTTATATCAAATACAAAAGATGAAACTTTTAAATATAAATTAATTCATACACCAAAACAAACTGTTTGGGCATCAAGACCACATAAATTTCAGGAAGGATATAAAGTTTTTATAAGTACTACTGATAAATATACAACATTTATTGACCAATGTGGAATGACACAATCAATTGTATTTATAAGATGTAAAAGTGAAAAAGAAGCAATGACATATCAAAAAATATTAGAACATCCATTATATGTATTTATAAATAATATATGTAGATATGGTAATTTTAATAATATTAGAATATTACAAAGTTTTCCAAAACCAATAATTGATAATATATCAAATAAAATAATATATGATTATTTTAATATAACAGATGAAGAAATAGATTTTATAAAAAATAATTTATGATAAATGATAAATGTTTTATTTATATTCTGGATCAGAATTATCTGATAAAAATGGATATTCTCCATATATTTTTTTGAAATCACTTAAGTATATTGATTCATAAGCATGATATGTTTGCAATGTAATTTCCATTTCTTGTTCTAAAATAGTATATGTTTGTTTTACAATTGGTATTTGAAATGCATACATTTTTATATTTGCATTATTTAATAAATAAAAATAAAATGTATTATATATATAACCATTTGTTTTTGAACAATCTCCAGACTTTCCTCTCTCTTTAATATGATGTCCACATAAATAACTTGATACTCTTCCTTTTAATCCAGTTCGTGTTCCACCAATTTTAACAATACGTTCATTTATTAAAAATATATAAATCCATTCTGTTTTATCTTCATATATATTTTTATCAATTTGTGGTATAAATTGAATTAAAGTATTTCTTTTTTTACTATTATTTTTGTCAAGTTCTTCATCTAAAATAATGTTTGCAACATATATAAATTCATCTTTTCTTAAATAAGTGTGAAAATCATATGTTTTATCATATGGTATTAATTTTATCCAATTTTTTATAGATGAATTATTATATTCTTTTTCAATATATTTATTTAGTGTTATATCAAGAATATTATTTTCTTCATTATTTATTTTTAATTTTATAAAATCAGCTAATATATCAAGTTCATTACTCATTTTATTATTTTAATTTTATATTATTATTATTTATGTCTTAAGTTAAAAAAAAATCAATTTTATATAATAATTTATTATATAAAAATGTTAAATAAAACTATATTTGGATTATTATCTTTAGCAAGAAATAAATATTCATTAGATATTGTTAATAATATATGTGATATAGATAATTACAATAAAATTATTCCAAATATATATTTGGGAAATATAAAAGGAGCAAATGATATTAATTTTTTACAAAACAATAATATTGAAGCAATTGTTAATTGTACAATTGATGAACAATTTAATGAATATTTTAATGATAAATTAAAATATAGATTATCAATAAATGATAGTAAAGAAGGTGATAATATTATAATATTTAAAAAAAATATATTTGATGTTATTGATTTTATAGAAAATGCAATTGAACAAAATAAAAATGTATATATCCATTGTTATTGGGGATTAATGCGTTCAGCAACTGTTGTATGTGCTTATCTTATAAAAACCTATAATTTACCAATTAATAATGCAATAGAAATAATTAAAGAACAAAGACCATCTGCATTAGTATCATATTATAATTTTAATGAAGTATTGAAATATGTTGAAAATGAATCAAATAATAATAAAAATTAAAATTTATTACTTTTACGTAATTTTGACGTGTCATTACCTGGAATAAACAGTGATATAAAATATTTCATTTCTACATTATTATGAACATTTACACCTAAATAAAAGAAATTATTTGCAGGTATTTTATTGTTAATTAATCCCATAACATATCTTAATTGGACTAAATAATTATTAATACAATTTATTAAAAATCCCATATTAGTTGATTTCCATGGTGCAGTTGTTATATAATCATATAACATAGATAATTCATTGAAATTTAATATAATTTTATTATTATTAGTAGATGTTTTCCAACGAATTTTAAAAGGCATACCAAATTTAGCACTTTTCTTATAATAAAATGCATTTCTTAAAGTGATGTCATAAAAAGCTACAACTGCAACAGATAATGAAGGATTATTTTTAATCACTAAATTTACTTTATTTACATTTCTATCTTGTACTGCTTTTAAAAATAGTTCAGGTACTATTAATAAATCATAATAAGAGGGTAAATGTTGTGGAGCACCAATACAATCAAAATTAAAAGGCCATGTTGAATCCATATTATTATATTATTAGAATATATTTTTATTATAAATTATTTTCTGGTTATATTTATTTATTTAGCTGAGATTTTTCTTGATTCATCATATCTATGCACAACCAAATCATTATCATAGATAATCATAAAAAACAATTGTTTTTTATTCTCATCTTTAATAGATTCAATTATGAACTTAATCATCTTATCATCATGATCACATAAATTGTTTAAAAACATTCTTGTTAATTTATTCCAATTAGAAATAGCATCATCAGTCACTAATTTTCTAAAGGAAACATACTTTGAATGTTCAATTTCCTCATTAGAATAATCAATAAATGATTGCTTAAAGTCTTCATATACTGAATAAGGATATAGCTTTTTACTATAAATATCATAGTAAAACTCTTTTGACTCACTCAATAATGAATAAATTTTGTTAGGAGTTAATTGTTCATAATAAACTCTGAAAAAAACATCTTCTGTTTTTCCAAGAATATCATAAACAATATCATTTTCCATCAAAATTGGTTCATTAATTGGGTTTGACGAAAAATATTTCACTAAACCATCCACAAAAATTGTGGACATTCTGCGAGACAATTCATTTCCAATATGCATAGTATATTCTGTATCAATACTACCATCTTCAGTGTAATAAATAAATACTCTAGAAGCTTTATTGTTTTTATCTTTGTTGAAACGATTAACCACCAATTTGTATTGGGGATAATTGTTCAAAAGATAGAAATATGCCCATTCGAAAAAGGGCTTTCTTTCATAATTCTTTAAATCATCAATGTATTCCACTGAATATTTGAGTAAAGGAATAAAACGTCCAGTATTTGAAATAGAGTCTTTATTAAGTAATTCTGTATATAAATCATATACAGATTTGCTTTCTTTAGTATTTAAACTTTCAATCAATTTGATAAAATATTTCTGGAAATCAGAAGTTAATTTATCAAATGACTTTAAGTCAAAACTCTTTTCATCATTATTACTAGATGATTTAGCTTTTTGATTTTTAAATCTTGGTTGTGTTGCATATTGCTCATTCGAAGACCATTTCGGTCCTTCATTGTTATTTAATTTTGCATTGACCTTCAATATATTTGAATATGAGGAAGTTTTACTGTCATCGATTTCAGGAGACACTTTTGCAATCACTTCTTGGACAATTTCTTGACCATTTTCAGTGATTTCATCTTGAAAGTCTGGGATAGATTCTTTGTCAGAATCTGTATCAAATCGAATGTTTTCAAGTAAATCATTAATATCCTCAGCACTTGGGTCTTGTTTCTCACTAGAAACTGTGTGTTCATCAACTTGCACATCAACACGATTTTCATCAGGTTGATTAACAAGTTGTTCAACAACGTGTTCATGAACTAATTCCTGTTCCAACTGTAACATTGGTTCAGGAACAGAGTTCACAACACTCACATTAAAAAAACATGTTGAATGAACATTACGATCCACTACAAAGGATTTAAGTCCATTCTTTTCCAATCCTTTTACATTACAAATATAAAAGGATGGATTTTGAATAAACTTAAAATCAATCAGCTTTTCATTGGGGTCAATAATAACCACGTGTTTGTTGATGTTAAGATTGATAACAGATATCAAATAAATGATATTACCATCAATATTTCTAATAACATATTTCATTTCTAAAATATTGGTCATTGGGTTGTAAACATATTCCAATACATGCGACATTATGAACGTTGAGAAAAAAAAGGCTTTAAAAAAACTTTTTTAAAATTTTGTTTAAAAAAACTTTAATTATTATCCAGCAAAGAATAACAAGAAAATATATCATTATCTATAAAATAAAATATTATGGTTTTTTAACTGTCATTTTTTTTTAATTGTTGTTGTTATTATTTTACAATCCTCTGTAGTCATATTTTCAATATTATATTTATTTATTATCTTATAATTCTTTGTTTTATATTTAATAAATGGTCCATAAGGTCCTTCATAAATAACATATTCACCAATATTTCTCAATAATTTAATCTTGTTATTATTATTATTATTATCATTATTATTATCATTATTAATAGGTGTATTGTTATTCATATAATATTCAACAAAATCATTTAATGTAGTCTCTTCATTCATATTTTCAAAATTATATGTTTTATTTTTATATTCAATATAAAATCCATTTTTACCTTTTTTCATATAAACATCATTTCCATCATGTATACCTAAATTTTTAGGATATATATCTATTTTATAATAATCCTCTAATGTTACTGTTAATACATCATATGGATTATTTATTGGGACAAATCTTATATTATTTTTTTTATCACCTATTTGAAAAACAGGTCCATATTGTGCAATATATGCATATATTGGTAATCCATCTTTATTATTTCCAAGTAATCTTTTTTTATCATTATTTTTATTTGTTAAAGAATTAGTGCTCTTTAATGTATCAATTGTAGGTTTAATAATACCATAAAAATCATTTATTACTAATTTCCATTGTATAGTTTCATTTGCTATTTCATCAAGTTTATCTTCTAAATTAGCAGTAAAATGAGTATCTAATAATGTATTGAAATGTTCATTTAAAAAATCATTTGTTTTCATTCCTAATGGTGTAGGTATTAATTTGTTCTTTTCAGCACCAATAACAATATTATCTTTTTTCTCTTTAATTGTATTATTTAAATTTCTTTCATATGTTATTATTATTGTGTCTTGTTTTTTACCTTTTACATTTTTTTTTTCAATATATTTTCTTGTTATTAATATTTCTATATATTAGCATATGTTGATGGTCTTCCAATACCATTTTTTTCCATTGTTTTTACCAAAGAAGCTTCCGAAAATCTTAAAGGTGGATTTTGATATTTTTCTTTACTTATGATTTTATTGTTTCCAATAATTTCACCTTCTGTAATGTTGTCTGTTATAAAATCACATTTGTCATCTTCATCTTCATTTTCATTATCTTCTTTTTTAATAGTATCATCATATATCTTTTTATATCCATCAAAAATTAATTTTTCAGCAGTTGATGTAAATTTTTCATTTCTATTTGATATACTAATTTGAATTGTATATTTTTCAGAAATTGATGCACTCATTTGACTTGCAACTGTTCTTTTCCATATAATTTCATATATCTTTCTTTCTAAATCACTAAATGAATTATCTAATGTAACTTTTTCAATATATATAGGTCTTATTGCTTCGTGTGCTTCTTGTGCACATTTCGATTTTGATTTATAATTACGTAAATGTATATATTTTTTATCATATTTTTCTGTTAAATATTTCTTTATATTATTTTGAATATCAATACTTAAATTTGTACTATCTGTTCTATGATATGTTATACAATTACCACTCTCATATAATTTCTGTAATATAGACATAATTTGTTTTGAAGATAATCCAAATCTAATACCAACATCTTGTTGTATAGAACTAGTTGTATATGGTGGTGGTGGTCTTCTTTCTAACATATTTTTTGTAATTGATTCTATTTTAAAAATAGATTCTTTACAATTTTCTAAAAATAATTTTATATCTTCTATCTTTTCAAAATTAACATTTAATGTACCATTGATATTTTTATCAAAATAACCAATTGTTCTAAAATATTTTTTATCAATAAAATTATTTATTTCTTTTTCTTTTTCAACCATAATTTTTAATGCGACTGATTGTACTCTTCCTGCAGATAATTTTGGTGCAATATATTTCCATAATAATGGTGATAATTGATATCCCACTAATTTATCCAATATTTGTCTTGTTTGTTGACTATTAACCATATTCATATCAATTTTTCTCGGGTTATTTACTGCGTGTTCTAAAGCATTTTTAGTGATTTCGTGAAAACATATTCTATTATTTTCATTAATATTTAATCCAAAAACAACAGCACAATGCCATGCTATTGCTTCACCTTCTCTATCTTCATCTGATGCTAATAAAACTTTATCAACATTTTTTATTGTATCTTTAATATCTTTTATTTGTTTTGCTCTTATTTTTATAATAGAATATATTGGATTAAAATTATTTGGTATATCAATTCCCATCTTATCTGTTCCTTTTTCATCATCTAAATTTCGAATATGTCCAAATGATGCTTTTACTATATAATTTGGTCCCAATAATTTTTCAATAGTATGTGATTTAGCAGGTGACTCAACAATTAATAATGTTTTCATTTTTATAATTATATGTATACATATAATTATAAATTATCTTTCTATATTAAAAAATAAATCAATTTTTTTTTATTTCTATAAATATATTTATTTTTTGTTATAAATATTTTAGAGTTTATCTTTCGAGTACATATATATAAAAAAATAAACATCATTAATAATAATGGAACAATTATGGATATCTGTGAAAAAATGGATTTATAAAATAAAAAAACAAAAAAATATAAGTCCATTTTTATGTCCAATTGATAATGATAAAAAAATAATTTTTAATATTAAAATATTATATATAATCAAATATATTTTTAATATCAATGATATATGTTCTAAAAATATTAATTTAAAAGATTATTCTATCAAAAATATTGTAGAAAAATGTAAAGAGATTGATATATTAAATATTATGTTATTGAATGATAATGAATTACAAAAAATTATAGAATATTTTTATATATTTAAACCAATAAAACTTATTTTCTATAAAATACAACAAATATTAAAACCTATATTTTTAGATGAATATTATAATAAATTATTTACTTGTGATGATGATATATTGCGTTTTACTGCTCCAATATGTTTAATGTTATTATATTTATATATAGTTGAACAAGATATTACAAAAACAATTCAACAATTTAATGGTATTTATAATGAAGGATTTCAATTTTTTATAATAAGTTATTTAATTATTGATAATATAATGGATAGTGATTTTATAGAAAATGATACAAAAATATATTTTATGAAATGGTTATATAAAATAATAAATAATCCACAACTAATAATATTAAATGATAATGATAAATCAATATGGCAATGTATAACATTTACAAAATATTATAATTTATTTTATAATAAATATCCATATGAAACAAATAAAAATATATATGTTTATATAAAAAAACTAATTGAAACATTAAAAGTATCAGATAATATTCAAAGAGAAAATAGAATTGATAATAATAAAATAATTGAATATACTTTTAAAAAATCATATATGTCATGTTATTTTTTAATTAAATTAATTAATATTCAATATAGTTATATATTAAATGATAATGAACATATTTTATTGGCAAAATTTACTTTATTTATACAATTAATGGATGATTTTTTAGATATAAATAAAGATATTATTGAAAAAAATAATACATTTTTCAAATTAAATTCTAAAAATAAAATTGATAACCATATAATATTAAATTTTATAAATTTATCATTTGATATAATTAATGAAATAAATATAAAAGATATTGAATTAAAAACAATGATTGACTATATTTTAAAATATTATTTTGTATTAATATTATTTTTACATAAAGATAAACTAAAACAAAAAACAATAAATAAATTAAAAAAATATTGTATTATCAATTATAATATAATAAATATATTTGAAAATAATAAATATGATATTTATAAAAAAAGATATTTTATAGATTTATTGAAATCAAAGATGATTAACGACAATAACTTCCATTAAATGCATAAAATATAAAATAAAATGGACCAAAAAATACTGCTAATAATAAACCTAGGATTTTATCTAGAGTTGAACCACTTTTACCAAAACAAACTAAAGACATAATAAATGCAATAAAGCCTATAATGGCCCAAATAAAAATAAAAATCCAAATACCAAACAATGCATATGGCATTTTTGTAGATGAAGTTTGTGTAGTATTTTGAAAACTTTCTTGAGTTTCAAAAATATTCATTATAATTATATATAATAAAAAAATTTACTTATTATATAATAAATATATAATAATAATATAAAATACAAATGAATTATATTAATATTTTATATTTAGGGTTTTTAATAATTATTTTTTTTGTTTATGGATTGATATTATCTGAAATAATAGATTATATTTTTCCAGAATTTGATGAAGAAAAACACGAATATAGAATGATTTTAGAAATTATTGGTGAAATTGGTATTGCTTATTTAATATATTTTACATTACAAAAATATGCTAAAAAGTTTATAAAAATGTTATATAATAATGTAATGAAAGGTAATCCACCATTTTATTTAGACCAAATATTATTAATTTCATTTTCTTCTGGTATTTATAAACATTTACAAAAATCAACTCATAAGGTCACTCATATAAAAACAAAATATCTTGATAAATATTTACCAACAACAAAATAAAAATAAACTATTTCTTTTTGTAAGATATTTTAATTGTTTTTTTAGTAACTTTAGGTGGACCAATTTCCATATTTAATTCTCTTCGAATATCTGTTTCTGTAAAAGTCATTTTATATCTGGTGTTAAGAGCATAAATTATTGTTTGAATTGATTTATTAATATCATTATTTTCTGTCAATACTATTTCATTATTATTTTCATTTAATACTCCACCTTCTTCTAAATACTTATTTTTTTCTTCAATTGTTATTGTATCAATACATATATATTTATTTATTTTTTCAGGTATTTTTGGTATAGATATATCTAAATGATATCTTTTTCTTAATGAAATCAAATCTGCAATTGCACGTGGTCTTTGACGAGTAATTCTACGTGTAATATCACATTCTAATGATATTATTTTTATACCAAGAAAATAGAAATGATATTTAGGATTTCCCAAAATTTCTTCAAAATATTTAGCACCACATTTTTGTGCCCATATATCTAACCAAGTATTCCAATAATGTGGCCAACTAGAAGTATTCTTAATTTTAAAATCTATAAATTTATATTCTTCTGTTTTAAGTTCTTCTGTTTTTTCTATAATATCATTTGGAATTGTATGTATATATAAATCCAAATCATTCATATTACGATTACCTAGTAAATATAATACAATAGAACTATTTAACATAAATTGATGTTGATTTCTATAATCTATATTATCATTTAACCAATTGCGATATTTGAGAAACATTTTTTTAGAAGATTCCATTTCTTTCGAAAAAAAAAACTCAAAATTTTGTATTTCTAGAAATTTAAGAGTTGTTTCAGAAAAGAATATTGAAGTACTATTCCATATTGTTTCTTTAGTATTAGGTATATATATAACATAATCATTTGTTTTAATATCTTCTGATGGATATTTTTTCTTCAAATCTTTTTTACATACTATTAATATAGATACATCTATGAATTCCTTATCATATTTTGATATATATGGATAATTTGTTTCAATGTAGCTCATTAAATCATATATATTTTTAATAATAAATCTTGGAAACAATAGTTGATATAATATTTTATGAATTGACTTAAAATCAAGTCTTAAATATTTTATACCATATAAACTATAATCATCTTTAAAATGTTCTAAATAATAATTATGTGATTCTTTTTTATTTAATCCAAATATAATAAAATTGTTTAAATTATCATATGCTTGTATAGCATATAACATACAATTATCAATATCTTGGTCAAATATATGTATCAATTTCTTTTTATTTATTGTTTCATTGATTTTATTCAATGTTAATATGTCTCTGTAATTTATATTTTTATATATATCTTTAATTGGTTCACTAATTTGTTCAAATTTTATCAATATATTATTCATTAAAAAAGTATGTTTTTATAATGTATTTTTAAATTCTAAACGAAAATTAAATCAATTTTTTTATTTTTCTAGCAAATATATAAATTTCTTAATTGAATTATATGTCTAATTACTTTTATGTCTATGTTCATATTATTATAATGTTTATTCAATGACATTTTATTAAATTCAGTATTCATTGAAATAATTAAATTATCAAAATCTTTTGTAATTTTATTCAATAATTCTTTTTTTTCAATATCTGTTTTTTTATAATCATACTTTGTAAGTATAAAATTTTTGACTAAATCTTCAGCATACATTACATTTCTATTTGCAAATATAATTTCAGTATCTTGTTTTTTTCTAAAAAAACAACATTTCATTTAATATATTTAAAGAGATTAACTATAAATATATATAAAAATAAATCACATAAAAATGGCTTTAAACACAGTAATATTCGAAATTTATATTAAAATAGTTGATTGTAATAAAGAATACAATCATTTTTTAAAAAAATATGAAATTCCATTAAACACTAAGATAATTGACATTAGAAATTTAATATTATTAGATTTAAATGAAGACAATAAATTTAATTATTTAGATTTATATAATATTACTGAAAGAGTATATAAGGATTTTGGTAAATTATTTTTTGATAAAGGTTTAGTACCATCAATAATTGATAATTATATTTTAGAACAATTAACTGATGAAGGAAGAACATTTTTATTCCTTGCTGAACCAATTTTTAAAGAAATTGAAGTAAAATCTCCAAATAATAGTCCAACTAATGGAATATTAAAAAAAATTATAAAAGATGAACAAAAAAAGATTAGTAATGGATTTTATTATGATGAAGATGATTTTCCACCATTAGTATCGTCACCTAAAAAAACCAAATCTAAAAAATAAAATATATGTGGTTTAGTATCTTTTGTGTTTTTTGTGTTGATATTGTTTTTTCTGTTGAAATTGTTTATGTTGTTGTTTTTTAGTGTTAAAATTATTATTTTTTTTATAACAATCAGGAATATATGTTTTGTAAGTGTCTTTTATTATTGTTAATACATCTGTAGGGAATTTATTAACAACATTCATTTTTAATTCTTTTTGGTCTTCACGTAACATAACTAGTTCATTATAAAATAAAAAAGATGGTTTAGGAGATAATGATATAGATGATTTTTGGTCAGGTCTACATAATGTATGAGTTATAGGATAACATGTTTTATATTTATCATTTGATATTTTTTTAGCAATATTTATATATAAACCATGTGCAAATGAAGCTAATATATTATTTTCAATATTGAATGATTTTTTGATATTTGGAAAAAAATTTATTTCAAATGGTTTATTTTGATAACCACCATATTGAATATAATTATTTTTTTTATTTATTTTATTTGTTTCAATATCATCTGTTTCTTTTTCTATACCATTATTTTGTTTTTCAACAATAATTTCATTTTCTATTTGATTTTTTGTTGATATTCCGCCATTATTTTTATATATTTGATAATGTTGTTTTCTCAAATGAGGTGGTTGAACAATAGACATTAATGTTCTATCTATTTTTCTGGATTCATTGCCTACTTTATCCCAGTTTTTATCTTTTTTAACAAAAACTTTTGAATTAATACCATTTTCAATACACCATGTCAAAGCATCTTTATATGTTTTTTTTGTATATTTTATCAAGTTTATATTAGTATTTGTATTATTATTATTTTCATTATTCCCAATATTACCTCCTTCTAAAATAATATTATTGTTCTTTTTATTTTTATTTTTATTTTCATTTATATATTCTTTTGGTAAATTCATAAATTCTCTAAATTTAGTGTAAATATTATAAATAGTTAATATATCACCATATTTACTATCAAATTGATGTTGTTTTTTAATATATTCTTTTTCTAATCTTTTGTATTCTACACTATTTTTATTCATTTTTACTTTTGGTCTAAAATTTCCATAAATATTTTCTATTCTATTTTTAATAGATTCTAAAATAACTATTATTGGAATTACTTGATATTTACAATGATAATAATAAGATGCAATAATTGCACGTACCATTTGTATAGATATTCCACTAAATTTTGTAATTGCTTCACCTAATGGTGTCATTGTTGCATTATCATCATTTGATGTTATTGCTTGCATAGAATAAAGATTTTTACGAGCGTTTTCAATAAAAATTTCTTTTGGAGGAGACATCATTGTATTTAATAAATTTTTAATATCACCAAAATTTTTTATATAAGATATTTTCATTATGTCTAATATATCCATTGTTAAATCTGACTTTTCTATTGCTGGTATAGGATATTCAATAAAATTATCATAATCTTTTTTAGTATATAAATGATAACAAACACCTGGTTTTGTTCTACCTACTCTTCCTTTTCTTTGTTTAATAGCACTTTTAGAAACATATTTTTCTAATAATGCATTTGCATTTTTATAAGGTTCAAATAAATCTTCCAAAGCAAGTCCAGAATCAATTACATAAATAATACCTGTAACTGTAACAGAACTTTCTGCAACATTTGTTGCAAAAACAACTTTTCTAGTATATGGTTTTTCTGGATTTGAATTGGGATGACTTCTATATAAAAATTCATCTATTACATATTTTTCATCTATACCTTTTACACCTGCATTTAATCCTATCATAAATGGATTATTTTGAGTATTTATTTTTTTTAGTTCTTGTTCAATATATTGTCTTATTTTTCCGGAATCTGATAAAGATTTCACAAAAACAAGAATATCACCTGGTTCCTTATTTTTTATTATTGATATCACTTTTTGACCTGCTAATAATTGCCAATCTTTTGGTTTCTCATTTTCCCAATATTCTTCTATTGGAAATACTGTACCTTCTCCCATATCAATAACATTTGAAGTATATCCAGAATAATAATTTTTAAATTGTTCAATATTTAATGTAGCACTAATAAATATAATTTTTAAATCTTTCCTAATTTCTAATGCTTTTTTTAAAAATAATATTAATTCGTCCGTTTGAACAGAACGTTCGTGTGCTTCATCAACAATAATTGCACTATAATCATTTAAATAAGGGTCATCTCCAGTCAATTTACGTATTAAAGAACCAACTGTTGTAAAAATAATCTTTGATTCTTTATTATTTTTATCTATCATATATTCTCCTTTAAAATAATATCCAACTTCTTCTCCTAATATAACATCTGCTGTTTTTGCTGTGTCTTCTGCTGTTTTTCTTGCTAGAAATTTTTTAGGTAAAGTCATTAATACTTTTTTTTGATAATTGAATGCTTGACAACATATTCTACCACCTAGAAAACTTTTACCAACACCTGTACCTGCTTTTATAAAAGTAATTGTATTATTTCTTATTGAATCAATAATTTTTGTAGCATAATTATAAATAGGTAAATTTGACCAAATATATGCCCAATTCATATAAGTTTCTGGAAATTTCTCTCCTATTAATGGACCACCTTGATATTCTTTTATTTGATCTATATAAAAATTTCGATATGGTTCATTTGTTAAAGGATTAATATTATTTCCATATGGGTCATATAATCCAATGGGATTTTTATAATATTTTTTCAAATCATTTTCTAAATATTCATCATAATATACATATTTTCCTTCAGGTAATTTAATATGATCATATACTGTTCTTTCAAATTCATTTAATGAATTTCTATTTATTTTATTTATTAATATATTTGTTGATGCATTTGTTGATGCATTTTTTGATATATTTGTTGATGCATTTGTTGATTCATTTTTTGATATATTATTTTTAATGTTTATAGTAAATAATATTTTATTATTTTCAATTATTTCTGTTTCTTTTTTTGATTTAGATTTTCTGGTCTTTTTAGGCTTTTCATTATTTGTTTTTTTTGCTTTTTTAGGTTTTATTTCTTTCTTTGTTATTTTTGCTCGTGCCATTATATTATTATAATATATTTTATAATAATATAAAATTAAAAAATAATTATCAAATAGTGTTAAACTCAAATAATCGGATATGATGGATACATTGCTATTCCACACATTCCTGGACCATTAATGTTATTACTATTTCTTAATAAACGAATATATCCTTTATCTCCCCAACTTGCACTCCAAGAATTTTTAACAATCCAATAATCTTTACCATTTTCAGTTCCATAACCTACTGCTAAAACTCCATGATCTATATTTGTACCACATGCATTACTATTATCAAAAATTCCACTTTTATATAATTGAAAATCTTTAGAATCTGCTTCTATAGCAATAGATACAGGTTGAGAACTAACTGCATAAGTTAAATCTTTTTCATTATTAGGAGTTACATTAATACATCCTGATACTGAAGTTACTGAAGTAAAACTTTTACATGTTCCTCTACTACTTGTTGCAGTATATTTATAAGCATCTTCTGTTGTAATTCCATAATCATAAATATAAGTAAATGCATTTTGCATCATTCCTCCATTACATCCATGATTTCCATATGAATATGAACAATCTACCAATTGTTGTTCTGATAATGATATTAAATTTCCAGTTTTAATTGCATATGCACCTTCTACTGCACCTGTTGTGGAAAATGACCAACAACTTCCACATTGTCCTTGATCTTTAACAGGTGTAACTGCATTCTTTTCTCTCCAATCAATTGATGATAAATATGTTCCAGATGGAGTAGCTTGATTTTTACAAATATCAGTTGTTAAATCATAAGTTGATGAATAAATATATTTTTTAAATTCATCATTTGTCATATCAGAATATGGTGTAATTCCTAAAGTATAATTTACATTCATATTTCTTTTTTTGACATATTCATTATTTTCTTCAAATATTTTAATTCTTTCAATTACTTTTGAAAAACTTTCATAATATTTATCATTTTCTAAAATAAATTCCAAAAATGGTAACCAATTTTTATTTGTTTGTTCAATATTATTCTTATTATTTATATATTGTTCACAATTTTCAATTATTTCTTTATTAAAATAATCTAAACATTGATTATTTAAAAAACCACCAAAATGTTCACATACACTTTTACCTAATGGTAAATTATTATTGTAATTACAAAAAATGTAATAAGGATGAATTGAAATATTATCTGTTAATCTATTCATTTTATATAATATATTATATATTATTTTTTTATATTCAAGTTAAAAATCAATTAAAAAATCTCCAAAATAAATAATTGAATTATCTAAATCTATTGAATTATATGAATTATCTAAATCACTTAAATCAGTTAAATCATCTAAAATTTCTAAATTTAATAAATTATCTATGAAAATAAAAGACATTATAAATATAATTGGTATACTATACATATCTAATTTTTATATATTTATTTTTTTATTTATTTTTAATTTATTAAAAAAAATTTTATTCGTTATTATTATAATATGGGTGCAGGTCAATCACATGTTGAACATGATGTTAAACATCGTTCTACCAAAAAAAGTTCTAAAAAAGTAAAGAAAACAACAAAACCTAAGAAAACTATTTTAAACAATGTTGGTAATAGTCTAACTGATATAGGTGAAGGAATTAAAGGTTCTGCTCTTTTTGTTAAAAATAGAGTTGTTAATACTGAAAAAGGATTATCAAAAATAGTTGGTCTTTCTTCTGACAAAAAGAAATCAACAAAGAAGAAATCTATGAAAAAATCTATGAAGAAATCTACTGATAAGAAAAAAACTATGAAAAAATCTACTGACAAGAAAAAGACTATGAAGAAAACTACTGACAAGAAAAAGACTATGAAGAAAACTACTGACAAAAAAAAGACTATGAAGAAAACTACTGACAAGAAAAAGACTATGAAGAAAACTACTGACAAAAAAAAGACTATGAAAAAATCTACTGATAAGAAAAAGACTATGAAGAAATCTATGAAAAGAACTATGAAGAAATCTACTGATAAAAAGAAAACTATGAAAAAATCTATGAAAAGAACTATGAAGAAAATATCTGATAAAAAGAAAATGAAAAAAACTATGAAGAAATAAATTTTTTAGTAAAAGATTAAGTTTTTTAAATTTTTATAAATTATTTTTATAAAAATTATAATTCAATCAAATATAAAGCAATTATTTTAAATTTTGACATAATCGTGGTCTTCCAACTGCTTTTGCATATACTGGATAATTTTCATTATTTAAAGATATTTTATTAAAACAAGATGTACAAACACTTGCATTTTTGTCATCAACATCATAAGGATAATTTGCACAATCAAATTGTAAATTACAAGAAGAACATTTTAAAAATGGTGGTGTAATTCCATTTGTACCAAAATTTTTAAAATTTAATGTATTTGGATTGGTATTGATATTTACTGCATTTGTTGAATAAGGTGGTTCATAAACAAATAATCTATTTTCTTCATAATATGGTGGTATTGTTGAATTAGATATTGTTTGGTTATTATTCTCAAAATTTTCTTTTTTTTTCATATATTTATCACTAAAATCAAGAATCATAATAATTAAAAATAAAATTATTATCCAAAAATAAATAGGATCCATTATTATATTATTATAATATAAAAAAAATATTATAATTTTATTTTTTTTACTCTTAATATATATATGATATCATTTATTTTTGCAATAGTATTTATTATAGTATTTTTGTTATTATTTATTGCTGGAGGAAATTATTATTTAAGAAGTATATTAGAAAATATTATTAATGGTAATAATTCAAATGAACATTTTTCTAATATTGACAAAGAATTAAATAATATGGATGAATGTAAAATGATTGATGAAAATAATCAAAATCATTTAAATTTTCAAACAACTACAAATATACCTTTATCACCTAATAATTATAAAAATTATATTGGTGCAATTTATATTGATAATAATGCAAATGAAAATGCAAATAATTTTCCAAATGATGGTATTCAAAATGGTAAATATTGTATGAATAAACCTAGACTTTTATATGATGGTATTTGGGATCCAACTATATCTATAAATAGTCCATATGAACATGAAACTTGGAAATTAACAGATGGTAATTTATCAGGTGGTTATTATTGTTCTGATAAAATGATTGAAACAAATAAAATTTTACCCAAAAATTTTATTGATAAAAGTCAAGATGTTCAAAATAAAGGAAATTATTATTATATGTATTTTAATGATAGTCAAAATGATGTTTTTGATACTGAATTATCTTGTTTTCCTGAAATATTTAATGCAGGTATGACACCTACCACAAAAAATAATACTGCTTATGGTCCTCCTAACCAATTCTAGGTTTTTCACTTATTCTATTTCTCTCTTTTTCTCTTTCATTTAATTTTTTCTCATATTTTTCAATTGTTCCAATCAATAATTCTTCATCAATTTCTGGTAATATTGCTTCACTATATATTGTTTTTATTCCAATTGCAACATCTAAACGAAAATCAATTGGATAAAATTGTGTACATAATAATTTATCATCCAACATAATTGGTCTTAATACTGTTGGTAATAATCCATTCATTTGTGGTGGTAATATTAACATTAATTGTTGAAATGGTGTATAAGGATTACCTTTTTCAAATACAATTTCATTTATATTAATTATATTATTTTGTAATGCATAAGTTAAATCTGAAAATAATGGTGTTATTCTATATTTATAATGCCATCTCCAAGATGGTACACCATTAAAATAATAATTTAAATTAAATACTAAACTTTCAAAATAATTTTTAACAATATCCATTCTTACTCTTAAATATTCTATTTCATTTTCTGGGTCAATATTCAAATAATATTTATAATATTCTTTTTTCCATATCTCATAATCCTGATTATAATTAATTTTTTTAAATTCATTATGATATTTTTCAAATAATGGATGGTCTGGTGAACATACTTCCAAATGTGAATATCTTGATAAAAATATATCAAATGGTGTCATTTTTGTTTCTTCTTCCATTCTTTTTTCATCTTTCTTTCCACTTAATAATTGATTCAATAATACTTGTTGATGTTTCATTTCATCATCCTCTTTCTTTTCAATTTCTTCAATAATTTTAGAAAAAAATGGTACATTTATTGTTGGTTTTGAATTTGGAATATCAGGATGATAATCAATTAAATAATCATTAAAATTACTCTTAATATCATTATATATTGCAATTAACATCTTTAAACCATCTTTTCTAATTTTTAAAAAAGGCATTGATAAAACAAAATCATTTCCAACTAAAAATGTTAAAAAAACATAATCATTCAATATTTTTATTTTATCAAATACCTTTATTTTTAATGTCTTTGTCAATTCATTATTAAATGCTTTTGATAAATTATCAATATTTAATTGTAAAAAATCATAGCCTTCATAATTTTTTTTAAGTTCTCTTGTGTCTGTTACTTCACGAATAATATGAATATTATTTTTATGTGTTGACATTGCTAAAATAATTAAATCCGCATCACTTCCATAAATATAAACATTAGAATTTTTGTAACTTTCCTTTTTTCTCATCTCTTTAATTGTTGGTAAAAATTTATGTTCTCCCTCACCTGGTACATTACTGTCACTTAAAATTACTTTCATATCATTATTATGAATCATAAACTTTTTAGTTTTGATTGCATCTAATAATGCATTACTTAATTTTTGCATAAATTCTGTTCCAGGAGAAATATTTGCTGATTTGTCCCAATCAATATCATTATTTAATCCCATTTTAGTTTTTTCCTCTTGAATATACATTTTATCATAATATCCTTTATATCTTCTTGACCTTTGTTGCACCATTTTTGCTCTTGGTGCTGGTCCATCTAATGCAATATAAGTAATAGTTGTTGGTCTTACAATATCACATATTAATATTTGTGTATATCTTATAACTTCTTGTATTAATAATTCTTCAATATCATTTTTTGTTAATTTATTATTTTCAATATTCTTTTTAATCCTTTCATAAGCTTTATATACTATTCCATTATAATCTAAAAAAAAATAATCACAAGATACTTTTCCTCCTTGTACTGCACTATGTACATTTTTGTAATATTTGTTTTTTATAATATTTAAAAAAAAAGTTGGTACTCCCATATTTGATTTATTATATATATATTTATATATTATTCTTTTATATCAAAAAGTTTATATAAAAAGTTATTTTTATTATATAAATAATTATGACAAATTTACTAGAAGATGACAATTCATATATAGTGTATCTTATAATACATAATAAAAGTAATTATACTTATGTTGGTATAACAAATAATCCAGAAAGAAGAATTAAACAACATAATGGAATTTTAAAAGGTGGTGCAAAATATACAACTTTAAATAAAAAAGATGGTAATTGGGAATATTATGGATTTATTTTGGGATTAAATAAACATATTGCATTATCTATTGAAAAAAAAATACATATTTATTCTAGAAAAACATATGGAAAAACAAATTTAGAAAAAAGATTAAATTGTATAACTAATATATTAAAAGATTATGATAATATGGAATTTATTTGTTTATAAATCATTATAAAGAAATAATATATAAAATATATATATTTTAATAATGTTATTAAATGAAAATTCATTCAAAATTGAACATCCTAATAATGTTCATATAAAATTAAAAAATCATCAATTGGCTATGGTAAAAAGATGTATTGATATTGAAGAAAATAGTGAAAATGAATTTGGAATTATGAGTGATAAACCTGGTACAGGTAAGACATATTCTATTTTAGCACTCATTTATCATTATAAATTATTACAAAATAGTGAAAAAAAAACAAATATTATTATTGTTCCACAAAATATTTATACACAATGGGTTATGAGTATTGAAAATTTTAGTAGTGAACTTACCTATAATAAATTTATTAATTATGAAAATATTATGTCATTATATATGAATTCAAAAATATTATATGATACTGATATTATTTTAACCACTTCTGTTTATTATCATATGATTGCAACTACATTATGTTCATTAGAAATAAAAATTGGTAGAATATTTTTTGATGAAATTGATAGTATTTCAAATATTATTTCTACTAAAATAAATGCTGATTTTATTTGGTTTGTTTCTGCAAGTTTCAATGTTAATTATATGGGTTATTATGGTAAATTTATTAAAGATAATGATATAAATAATATTACTTGTAAATGTGAAGACGAATTTATTGATAAAAATATTTTTTTAGAAGAACCAATTAAAAATTATTATATATTTTCTAATGTTTATATTGATAATATTTTAGGTTCTGTTGTTTCTAAAAAGGAATTGAAAGGATTAAATGCAATGGATTATAGATTAAATAATAAACAATTTGAAAAAAATAAAGCTACAAATGAAAAAGAAGTGATTGATTTAATTTTAAAAAATAGAAAATCTATTATTGAATTTAATAAATATGAAATTCAAGAAGCTGAACAAAGAATTAAACATTACGAAAATTGTAAAGAAAATGAATCAGTATATTCAAGTGAATTTGATATAAAAATAAACCAAAAATTAGATATTTTTGATTTTTATAAAAAAGAATTAATATCTTTTGTTAATAAATATCAAGATTTTGTTTCATTAAAAACATTTAAAGATAAATTTCGCAAAAAAGGATTACAATCTTTAAAAATTTCATTTGACCAAATTATAGAGATATATTATTATTTATCAAATATGGATAATGTATTCCAAAATTTATATTATAATAAAAAAATACCAATTGAATTGGATTCTATTATAATAAATTCAAAAAAATTAATTATATTAATGGATAATATTAATAAATATTTGGTAACTTTAAAAGAAGAAGAAATAGAAATATATACAATATGTCAATTATTAGAAGATAATTCTAAAGATTTTGGAGATTTAATTGAAAAAATTAATCATTTCAAAGATACATTGATTGCAGATGAACAATTGGAAATTAATAAAAAACAAATTAATACATTACAAAAAAATATTGATGAAAATCAACATAAAATAGACACTATTTATAATAGATTGACTGAAAATAAATGTTGTCCAGTTTGTTATGTTTTATTTGATAATGATGAAAAAAATAAAATTTATATTACAAATGATTGTTGTCATAATAAAATTTGTGGTGAATGTATTGATGAATGGTATATAAAATTAAATAAAACATCTTGTATTTTTTGTAATACACAAAATATATGTTTATCTAATTTAATTTGTATAACTAATGATGAAAAAAATAATGATACAACTAATAATACAAGTAATGAATTAAAAGAAGAATATAAACCAAATGAATATAATATTAATAGATATAATAATTCAAAAACTAATTTTTTAAAAGATTTTATTGAAAAAATTAAGGATGAAGATAAAAAAATAATTATATTTTCAGATTATTCTAGTGTTTTTCATTATATAGAAGATTTATGTAATACTAATGATATAAAATATATTGATTTAGAAAAAGGTAATATTCAAGAAATTGATAAATGTGTTAATGAATATAAATTTGGTGATGCTAAAATATTAATGTCTAATTCTTCTTTATTTGGTTGTGGTATGAATTTTGAAAATTCTACTGATATTTTATTTGTTCATAAAATGAATATTGATATGGAAACACAAGTTATTGGAAGAGCACAAAGAATTGGTAGAAAATCAATATTAAATATTCATTATTTAGAAAATGAAAATGAATCTGAATTTATAAATTATAAACATAAAAACAGTGAATATAATTATTATAATAATGATGATAATGAAATGAATGAAGAATTAGAAAAATATTATAAAAACAAGCAAATTAACAGTGTTTTAGATAATCTTGAAGGTATTGATTTAAATACTATTTCTGGAAATAATATTGAAATTGAAACTAAAAATGAAATAAATGAAGGGTGTACATTAATAAATATACAGAATGATTTACCTGAAATACCTAATGAACCAATTGATGTAAATTTACAAGAATTAATCGAAAGTTTATTCTAGAAATTAAAAAATTGATTTATTTTTTCAATATAAAATTATATTTATTTATAATTTTATATAATATAAACAATGACAGATTTAGTGATAAAATTTGATGATAATATATATATTCGTAAGGTTAATATTGGTAAAATTGGTATATGTGAAATACCAAATGAAACATTATTTAAATGTGTTGAAGAATATGAACATAATGTATTTTTAGAAACAAAATACAAAGAGTATTTACATTTGAAAAATAAAAAATTATATAAAATTGAATCAGAAGGTATTATTCGTGATATGTGGTTATGTAAAGCATTAACTTATGAAGAAATGACTAGTATATCACCAATATTAAATACTCAAGTTAAAAAAAGAAATGAAACTGAATTATTATCTATTGAAACAGTACCTGTTATATATGGAAGATGTTTAGGTTCTATGCGTTTTCTTGATACTGTTTATAGAGATTATATTTTGAGACATAAATTTACAAAAAATAGTATTACTGCAATAAAATCTGTTGCAGGTAGTGGAAAAACAACTACATTATTAAAACTTGCTGAAGTACATAATAAAAAAAAAATATTATATATTGCATTCAATAAAAGTTTAATATCAGAAATTAGAGAAAAAATTTCTAAAAAAAGAATTACTAATCTTATTCCTGTTACTTTTGATGCACTCTCACGTGATGTTTTTATTAAACATACTAATGTTGAAGATCCTGAGATTATTGATTTAAAACCACAAAATTTACCAGATGTTATTGAATGGTTTGTTAAAAAACCATATCGTATAAAGAATTATTTTGTAAAAAATTTTGTAAAATTTTGTAATCAAACAAAATATGATAGTATTAAAACTTTTGCAGAAAAAACATTGGGTTCTGAAAAGAATTTATTGACAACTATGTGGGAAAAAACATTAAAATATGAATTAATTACATTTGATACTATTCGAAAACTAGTTGAATTAAATCATTGGTGTAAAGAATATATTGACAAAAAATATGATATGATTTTTATTGATGAATCTCAAGATTTTGATAATATTATGTTAAAAATTCTGTTGGAAGATACTACAATACCAAAATTATTTGTTGGAGACCCTAATCAATCAATTTATGAATGGAAGGGATGTATTAATGCTTTTGATAAATTACCTGAACATACACTTACATTAGAATTTTATTCAACATTTCGTGTTGGTGAACCTGCTTGTGAAGAAATACGTCAAAAATTCCAAAAATGTTGGATGATTTCTAAAAGTACAAATCAAACAGAAATTAAATATGACCATGTACCAACTGAAAATTATGTTTATTTATTTCGTAATTGGAGAAGTCTATTATTAACTGCACAAAATTTACCTAATATATGGATACATAATTTTGATGCACAAATAGATTATATTAAAAGATTACATTCAAAATTACAAGGTGGTTATTTAGATGAAGAAGATATGAATGAATTCTCAGATGACTTACCTAAGTTTTTATTGAAATTATCTTTGGAAGACCTTGAGAAATTAATTAATGATATTGAAAATAATATAGTTCATAAAAAGAATTGTAATATTGAAATGTATACCATTCATAGTTACAAAGGTTTAGAAAGTAATATTGTAAGAATATATAATGATATTGATACTAATAAAGAATTTAATTTACATTATGTAGCTCTTACAAGAGGTATGAAAGAAATTATTGTTGATGTTAAAATTCCCGTATATGATATAGGAAATTCTACAAAGAAAAATGTTTCTATGTTAAAATATGTACGTCCAAAAACAATCAAAAAAAATAAAAAAAGTGAAATAATATTGGATGATTTTTATGATGAAAATACAAGTGAATCAACATAAAAACTTTTGATATTTTTATAATTTACAATATGTAATTAATCAGATTTATTATGCTGATTTTAGAAATAAATTCAGTTTATTTTCAGATAAAATACAAAAAAAGAATATATTTATAAATATTTGAAAAACATTAACATAACTTAATGATATAAATAAAACAACCAAGCTAATATAAAACTATCAATAATCTTTAATTGTTTAAAATTTTTATCATCTCTTATATAATGATCATTATATAATAAATTAAATATTTCATTTTTTTCTCTAAAATATATTGTTAATTTATTATTTTGTAGTATATATCGAACCAATTTATCAATATGTACTGTATTTAATCTTTGTGATTCATATAATTTTAATTTTTTATCCATTATATGATATACATAATCATAATAAAAATATTCTCCATATATTTTTAATTGTATATCTCTTGGTAAAAATTTTATCAATATATCTATATCTTGTTCAATATATGTATATAAATAATTGTATTTTTTATTTTCCATTTTTATTATTATTTTAATTAAATTATTATTTAATTTAATTTTTAAATCAATTTTTTTATTTTACTAAAAGTACTTAAAGAGATATTATATATATGTATATATGAGATATATATCTCATATAGTGTTAAAGTTCTATTGGTCTAACGGTTATGACTTTAGTCTTATAAGCTAAAAGCCCGAGTTCAACTCTCGGATAGAACATTTATTTTTATAATAACTTATTATAAAAATAATTATATTCTAGAAAATGAATATAAAGATAAAATGAGAAATACATATATAAAATGAAAACAAATAAACTAAAAAAGACTGAAACTATTCGTATAAATAGATTTTTGACAGATGTCAAATCTGTTGTTATTAATATTAAAGAAAGAACAGACAAAAAAGATTATATTATAAAACATTTGAAACATGAAAATATTCCATTTACTTTTAAATTTGTTATAAAACATGAAAATCCAAAAAGAGGATGTTTAGAATCACATTTAAACATTATTAAAGAAACTATTCAAGAAAATGAACTTAATAATAACACATATAAATATTTATTGATAATGGAAGATGATGTTAAATTTATTAGAAAATTGAGTTTAATTAAAGAACCTCCTCCAAATTGGGATATAATATATTTAGGTGGTACTGTTCATCGTGTTATGGATAAAAATTATGAAGGTTATGCAAGAGTGCAATGTTGGACTACACATGCTTATATTATTAATTTATCAAATAAAGAATTATTAAATAAAATTTTAGAAATGGAAACTTATAATGAAGAGATTGATAGATTTTATTTAGAAAAAATACATCCTACTTTTAATGTCTATATGTGTGATCCAATGATTGCTATTCAAAAAGAAGGATATTCTGATATTGAAAATAAAGAAGTATCTTATGATTTTATGCAATATACTTTAAATGGTTTACGTACACCTGAACATTCAATAGACACTGATGGTAATTATATATTAAAATTAAATAATATTGGAGATAATGAATTACCGAATGTGAGTATTATAACACCAACATATAAAAGAAGAAAAATGTTTTCTATTGCATTACGAAATTTTGAAAATTTTGAATATCCAAAAAATAAACTTGAATGGATTATTGTTGATGATTCTTTAGAAAATAATGAAATTGATGAAACTGTTAAAGATTTATTACCAAGAGATAAAAGAATAAAATATATTCATATTGATTCACCTGAAAATGAACCATTAACAGTTGCTACAAAAAGAAATATTGGTGTTTCTAATGCAAAATATGATTATATTATGCATATGGATGATGATGATTATTATCCACCTGAAAGTATTTTAGCAAGAATAAAAATATTATTAAAATATAAAAATCAAGGTATTGAATGTGTTGGTAGTACTTTAATAGGTACATATAATATAATTAATAATACCAGTTCCATGAGTAGTGATGGTCCTATTAGTTTATCTGAAGCTAGTATGGGATATACAAAGAAATTTTGGGAAGAAAGACCATTTGATGAATTGTGTACTAGAGGTGAACATAAATTATTTTGTGAACAAAGACTTGAAAGAATAATTGATATACCATATAGTTTTATTTTAATTGCAATAAACCATAAAAATAATTTAACAAATCAATTGAGAAGTGATAATGCTGGATTATTAAAATATTCGGATAAAACAGATAAAGAGGGTGAAATTGCTAATTTCTTTGATACTTGGGATTTAGACACACAAATATTTATAATAGAATTACAAAAATATATTACTAAATAAAAAAACATAAAATTTTAAAAAATATATTGTATAAATTATAAAAATGTCTTATTTTGCTCATGCAACAAGTACATCTTCATTCCCAACTAATTACAATAGTATTGTAACTTCAAGTTCATCTGCCACTGCTACTTCAACAATATCACAAGAAGAAGCAGATAATATTGCGCAAAATATTGCATATTCTGTTGCAGAGTCTGTTGCAGAAAATCAAGCTAATATTATAGATCAAACTATAGTTATATTAGAACAAAATCATTTGATAGGACCTGGACCAACTGGACCTACTGGTGCTACTGGTGAAACTGGTGCTACTGGTGCTAAAGGTGATACTGGTGTCCAAGGTAATTTTAAAGCTGTTATTCAAACAACATCACCATATCAATTACCAACACCAACAATTGAAGAACCAAATGTTATGCAAATAATTAATTCTTTAGAACAAGGAGGATATATTCCATTTAATCAACAATTAGGAAATACTATTTATGCATCAATATACGACAATATTAATAATTTATTATATGTTGGTGG
>Ga0194129_10001954_pt1 | contig 32178 bp, 23 predicted proteins | sample TA2KigCa35mmetaG_FD_150862 | JGI IMG/M metagenome (GOLD analysis project Ga0194129, IMG submission 150862) | Freshwater microbial communities from Lake Tanganyika, Tanzania - TA2015038 Kigoma Deep Cast 35m | ecosystem: Environmental > Aquatic > Freshwater > Lake | place: Tanzania: Lake...
GCTGCCGTGGCTTCAGGCGACGGCGATGATGGATGTCTGGGAGCAGTGGAAACCCACCTTCCGAGATGTCGTTCTGCTCGATGGAGACGGCCGCGTCGTCGCGATCTACAACCTATCGGCGAACAACCTGTCGGACCCTGCGAACTACCAGGCGCTGAAGACGCTCTTCCTCGACGCCGCCAACAAGAACTGAAGACGGCAGCACCTCTGGCCGGGCGCGCACACCGTACCGGCGCGACGCTCAGTACGAGACGAGGTAAATCGCCTGGGGGATCGACGCGAGGCCCGGGACCATCGCCCGGAAGCGCAGCTTGCGCTTCTCGCCGGGCTTTAGCGTGACCTCGGCGAGCGTCGTCGTCGGTGACTTGGGCGTGTGGGTGAGGATCACCTCCTTGCCATCGACCAGCCCGACGCCATCCCAGTAGCGGGAGATGTCGGCCGTGACGAGGCTCGCGAACACGACCCGCACCTTGCGCGGAGACGAGCCCTCGCCGTCGTGGCTCAGCTCGACGTCGAGGTCGTAGACGTTGCCGTACATCCCGACGGCCTCGGCCGCGCTGTCCGAAAAATGCGTGAGTGCCTCGAAGGCTTGTACCTGCGGGTAGCCGAGTCCCGTCGCGGTGTTGACGGCGAAGCCGACGTGCTGAGACGGCCCCGGCACCTCGGCGCGAATGGTGCCGCGCCAGGTGTCGTGCGCGTACACGCCCGCCTCACGTCCGAAGGGCGGCGGCGGATTGCCGGACTTGGCGATGATGCCTGGCGCGTCGAGCTTGTAGACCTTGATCGCGTCGTTGAGGTCCGTGGTGTCGGTGACCACGAGGTACGTGAACACCGGCCCCGAGGCGTGAACGACGAAGCGTCCGTCGATCTCGGCGTTGTGCTTGACCTGCTTCTGCCAGATCGCGAGCGGCTTCAGCGGAGGCAGCGTCGTCGCCGAGACGTTCGTCGCGTAGTCGCCGAGGAGCCACTCCTTCGAGACGAAGAAATCGGGGCTCGAGTTGAGCGCGAGCCCTCCGGTCTCGGTCTGGTTGTAGCCGGAGCCCTCGGCGCTCACGGTGACCGGTTGGTTGCCCGGGTTCGTCACCATCAGGGTGACGACCTTGGTCTTGCCCGACTGGTTGAGGTGATGAAGGTACACCCCGAAGTCCCCCGACATCGGGAAGGAGTCTCCGCCGCGCGTCGGCGACGGATGCCCCGTCCCGTAGAGCAAGCCGTTGCCGTGGAACACCTCGGGGTTGTTGCTCGTGAACACCGGGTCGCCGGTGCCGCCGCCGGGGAGCGGCAGGAGCTTGCTCTTCGAGGGAAGCGGGGTCGGCAGTGCGCCCGACGACCACTTGGACGACGTGACGAGCCCGTTCGAGCCGCCGCTCCCCATGGTCTCGGCGCTGCCGCCCGCGCCGCTCGTCGGCTCGTCCGCGCCGCCCGCGCCCGCAGCGCCACCGACGCCTGCAGCGCCACCGACGCCCGCCGTGGCGACCGAAGCCGACGGCGCTCCGCTCTGGCTTTCCGGCGCCTCACCCGAACATGACATCGCGGCCAGCGCCGCAACAAACACCACGACCGACGTGCGCTTCATGACCGACGTGCGCTTCATGCGGCGCGCATCTTACCGCATCCTCGCGAAAGCGCGCGGGCCAGGATTGTCAGGTCGGATCTTGAAGGAGCTCCCGCCAGCTCTCGGTCACGAGCACGCGCTGGGGAACGGGACAATCGTAGCCGCGCGCGCCGGCGCCGCCGAGCACGAGCCAGGTCCGCTTCGGCAGCGCTTCGCGGACCATCTCAAGGTACGCCTCGATTTCGCGCGGAGGCGTCGGGATGACGAGCGAGGTGCACACCCAGTCCGGCTTCAGCGTGCGGCCGGTCTTCTGCAGCTCGGACGCGGGGAGGTTTGGCCCCAGGTAGGTGATGCGCCAGCCGGAGAGCGCGAGGAGCACCGACACGCCGAGCACGCCGAGCTCGTGGAGATCGCCGGGGAACGTCGTGCACACCGCGTGAGGTCCGGTGCCGCGCGCGCCACCGACCTGCATCAGCATCGCGAGGAAGCGCTCGCGGCAGAACGCGGTCACGAAGTGCTCCTGCGCGATCGAGACGGTGCCACGCGTCCAGCCCTCGCCGACGTCACGCAGCATCGGGTAATAGAGCTCTTCAATGAGGCGCGCGTAGGGCAGCGTTCCGTAGCGCTGCAGGACGTGATCCGCACGCTGCGCGTCGAACTCGAGGAGGGCGGGGAAAAGCTCGCCGCGTGCGCGTTCGATCGAGTCCTGCGCCGCGCTGTTCGCGTTGGCGACGCGGGCCGCCTCGGGCTGACGACTCGGATCACGGACGAGGTCCACCGCCTCGCTGATCTTGTAGCCCTCCTCGAGAAGTCGCTTGATGCGTTTCAAGAGCGCTACGTCGGAGTCCGAATAACTGCGATAGCGGTTGCCGTGGCGATCGGGCTCGACGAGGCCGTAGCGGCGCTCCCACGCGATCAACGTGTTCTTCGGGATCCCCGTCAACTCCGAGACCGTCTTGATGCGATAGCCCATGACAACCCACCCCACTCATCAGCCAGGCGACGCGCCCGGCAAACCACGAAGGTGACCGTGAAGCGCGACGTCGTGAGGGCGAGCCCCCGCCCTCGCGAACAGTGACATCATTGCCCAGCGCCCGAAAGATGCCAGGACTCCTTTGCACCGGTCGACGAAGGTCGCGCGCGTGCGACCGTGCATGGGGTTCGAGCCGAACGATCGACGCAGGCGCACCCCGATCCCCCTGTACAAGCGGCTGGCGACGACGATTGCGAGCCGCGTCCTCGATGGAATGAACGGCATCCCATCGTCCGCGCTTCGGTAATAGGCGTCTGCGAGGACGAGGAGCTCCTCGACGACGCGCGCGACACGCGCCCCCTCGGCGCGGCCATCGAGGACGTCTTCGGCCGTGAGACCAACCTCGGCGAGGCGCGCCGCGGGCAGGTACACGCGCCCGCGAAGAGCGTCCTCGCGGACGTCGCGGCAGATGTTCGTGAGCTGCATCGCGACGCCGAGGTCGACGGCGTGAGGCAGGGCGCGCGGGTCGCTCACGCCGAGGACGCCGCACATCATCAGGCCGACGCTGCCCGCGACCTGGTACGAGTAGCGGAGGAGCGCGGCGTCGTCGGCGAGGCGAACCTCACCGAGGTCGGCGCGCATCCCGTCGACGAGGTGGTGGGCCACCGTAGGGTCAAAGCCGCGACGCGCGGCGACCTCGCGGAAGGCTCGCGCGACGGGGCCGGCTTCGACCGCAGCGAGGCGCTCGGCCGCGTCATCGTTCGACGGCGCCTCGTCGACCGCGTCGTCGAGCTCGCGGCAGTAAGCGTAGACGAGCGCCGCGTCGTCCCGAGAGTCGGACGGCAAGAACAGGGACGCCACGCGGAAGGACCGCGCGTGACGTCGCAAGGTCTCGCGACCGTGGAGGACGAGCTCGCTCGAGGTGGTCATTCGGCAGCGTGTTCGGTGGGGGTGTAGGCAGGTCGCGGCGAGCAGACCGCGCGAGCTTCGGCCTCGGAGCCTCGCGGGACCACGCGCTCGAGGACGCGCGCCGACGAGAGGACTCCGGGCATCCCTGCGCCGGGGTGCGTACCCGCGCCCACGAAGTAGAGGCCACCCACGTCTTCCGAGACGTTGTGGTAGCGGAAGTAGGCCGACTGCACGAGCCGCGGCTCGGGCCCGAAGGCCGCGCCCGAGTAGGACTGCAGCTGCTCCTCGAAGTAGCGCGGATCGACGCTGAAGCAGGTCGTGAGGTTGTCCTTCAAACCAGGGAGGCAGCGCTCGTCGAGGTGGTTCAGGATCCGATCGAGGTAGCGCGGAGCCTCCTCCTTCCAGTCGAGCCCGCTCTTCTGATTGGGCACCGGCGACAGGACGTAGAAGCTCTCGTGGCCCGGCGGCGCGAGCGAGGCGTCGGTACGGGTCGGCGCATGAAGGTAGAGCGAGAAGTCATCCGTGAGGACCTTGCGCTCGAAGATGTCGTGCAAGAGCCCCTTGTAGCGTGGACCGAGCACGATGGTGTGATGCGCGAGGTCGGGGAAGGTCTTCTTCGTGCCGAAATACGCGACGAAGAGGCTCATCGACTGGCGCTTGCGCGCGACCGAGCGGTCGGTGTGCCGGCTGCGGTCCTTCGGGTCGACGAGCTTCGTGTAGACCGTCGACGGGTCGGCGTTTGCGACCACCATGCTCGCGGCGATGCGCTTGCCGTCCTCGGTCTCGACCGCGGTGACGCGTCCGTTCGTGACGGCGAGGCGCGAGACCTTGGTACCGAGCTGGACCTCGACGCCGAGCTCCTCGAGCAAGCGCACGAGCCCGTTCACGATCGAGCGCGTCCCGCCCATCGCGAAGTGAACACCCCACTTACGCTCGAGCCAGTGGATGAGGAGGTAGATCGCGGGCGTGTGGAACGGGTTCCCTCCGACGAGCAGCGGCTGGAAGGTGAAGACTTGGCGGAGGCGCTCGTCCTTCAAGTATCGGGACACCAGCGAATAGACGCTGCGATACGCCGAGAGTCGCGCCATGTCGGGCATGATCCGGAGCATGTCCGACAGGTTCGTGAAGGGCTTGTCGGCGAGCTGGGTGTAGCCGACGTCGAAGATACGCTGCGAGTGCGCGACCATCTTCCGGTAGCCATCGACGTCGGCCGGACTGAGCCGGCCGATCTGCTCGAGCAGCCGCTCCTCGTCACCGACGTAGTCGAAGTGCCCGCCCTCGGCGAAGAGCACGCGGTAGAAGGGGTCGACCGGCGTGAGCTCGAAGTAGTCGCGCGAATCGCGACCGACGAGCTCGAAGAGCTCGTGCAGCAGGTAAGGCGCGGTAACCACGGTCGGCCCCGCGTCGAACGAGTAGCCGTCGCGCTGGAACGAGCGCGCGCGACCGCCGGGCTGATCCCCTGCGTCGACCACCACGACGCGATGGCCCATCGCGCGCAGACGGACCGCTGCGGCGAGGCCGCCAAGACCGGCGCCGATCACGACGACGGGGTGACTAGATTCATTCGACATGGGCGTACGCTCCTCGGGATTTGGTTCGGATCCTCGACGCCGGCCGCGCCGACGGTGAGGTGTGCAATCGGCAGCTGTGCCATGCGGCAGAGCTGAAGGGCGGTGGCCTGCAGGTCGGGCTCGGCCGCGAGCACGGGCGAGCTGCGGGTCTCGTGCTCGACCGCGGCGATGTGACCGAGCACGTCGGCGAGCGCGCCGCCGCTGCGCATGCGCTCGACGGCGTCGCGGACGTCGTCGGGCGACGTCGCGTAGCGAGGCGCCGAGAGCAGCGCACGGAGCCAGGTCGTCTCCTCGGGATGGCGCTCGAGGTGAGCGACGACGAGCGCGCTCACCTTTCCTTCGTACAGGTCGCTCGCCTGCTCCGAGCGCCCCTTGTCACCGTAGAGGTCGAGCACGTCGTCTTGCATCTGGAAGAGCTCGCCGAGCGGGAAGAAGCACGCGGCGAACGCGGCCGCTTCGTCGACGCTCCGGCCCGCGAGCAGCGCGCTGCCCTCGACCGCCATCGCGAGGAGCGCGCCCGTCTTTCCGCGGACCGCGCGGAGGTAACGCTGCCACGGCACCTCCTCGAGCGATTTAAGCTGAAGTTCGTAGACCTGACCGCGCACGCAGTCGACGGCCGAGCGCGCGAGCACGGTCATGAGGCGCGCCTTCACCGCGGGCTCGCAATCGAGCTCCGCGACCGCGAGGTAAGGCAGCATCAACAAGAAGTCTCCAGCGTTGATCGCCTGCTCGATGCCGTAGCGCGCCCACACGGTCGCCTTGCCACGGCGGATGGTGTCGCCATCCTGAATGTCATCGTGCACGAGGGTCGCGTTGTGGAGCAGCTCGACCGCGGCGGCCCAGCCCACGGCGAACGAAGGCTCGGCTCCGAGCGCGCGCCCCGCCTCGAGCGCGAGCCGGGCGCGGAAGCGCTTGCCGCCGGTGGCGAGGTGCTCGAGCACCATCTCGCGCGTGAGGTCCCCGCTCGCGTCGCCCGTGAGGCGCTCCATCACCTCTTCGACGCGCGCGATGAGCTCATCGGCCGACGAGGCGATGACGCGCTCGGAAGAGTCTGGAGCCCGAGGCGTCGACTCGGGGGTCGCTCGAAGCGAAGGAGAGGACATGCTCATGCGAAACCTCCAAGACGAGTAGCGCGCCAGAGCTCGGCTCGTCCGGAGCCGACGCCGTGCCACAGAAGACGCCACTGCGTCGCGAGCGGCGCACCACAGAACAGGCGGCCCATGATCGCGGCGAGCTCGGTCGGGCTCGCGGTCGCGTCGAGGTAGCGCTGCCAGTCGCGCTCCTCGAGCGCGAAGAAGGACTCGAAGAAGAGGCGGGTGCGCTCGAGATCGAACGAGCAGAGGGCCGCCATCCCGAAGCGGTAGAGCGACCAGAGCCGCGCGCGCTCCGCGGGCCACACCGCCTCCCAGCCGAGCCGCCTCGCCTCGCTCGGGCCACCGCTCTCGAGGCCATCGTGGATGGCACGCGCGACCGAGGGCGCGAGCTTCAACGCGCTCGCGAGCTGATAGCCCGTCGCCGGGTGGACCATCGCCGCTGCGGCGCCGAACCCGAGGAGAGGCTGCTCCTTCGACGGGAGCCCGAGGCCCATGGGGATGACGCAGCGCTCCTCCTCGTGCACCCGAACGACGTCGATCCGCATCGCGCGGAGCCGCTCATGGAGGCGCGCCCGCAGCGCGTCGATCGGCATCGCGGGCTTCTGCACGAGCGCCGTCTCCTCGAGGAAGACGTGCCGATCGTCGAGCGGGAGCGAGTAAAGGAAAGACGGCGCAGCGTGGGGCTCGCCGTTCGGGTCATGGCGAAAATCCATGAACGACATCTCCCCCGGGGCGTAGGGATGCTCCGCGACCTCGGCCACGATGCCGTAGGCGGTCTGGTGAGCATCCACCGTCTCGCCCGAGCGAGCGAGGTGCCGAGTCGAGGCTCCGGACGCGTCGACGGCGAGCGCAGCGGCGACGGTGATCGCCGCGTCGGTGCGGAGGCGGCTCTCGACCTCACCATGCTCGATCGCGTCGACGCGCGCATCGACGAAGCGAACTCCGGCCTGCTCGGCGCGAGCGACGAGCGCTCGATGAAGGCGGAAGGTGCTGAGCCGCAAGTACGCGCGCGGTAGCGCGAAGCCCGCTTCGTCATGCAGCCAGACCTTGGGAGAGGCGTAGCGTCCGGCGACTGCGTCCTCGGGCACGAGCGACGCCTGGTGCGACCACAGGCCGAAGTTCTGCGACCACGCGCGCCACGGTGAGGGGGCGACGCACACGACGTCGAGGCCCCGCTCGGCGCAGGCCGCGGCGAGCGCGAGGCCAGCGGGACCGCTGCCAAGCACGGCGACTTCGCTCCTCACCAACATTCGACCGGACTCCCAACCATGTTCAAACCTGTTGCATTGTGTAGCGCAAGCACGTAGTGTTTGCAACAGGTTTGCGTGACGTTTCGGGAGAGGATCGAAAAAACCGTGGGAATCCTGAACAGCTGTACGCGCAATGAGTTCCCTAGCAAGGTCGATCTCGACGCGGGCGGAGGCTTTGCGTGGTGGTACTGCGACCTCATCGACGCAAACGGCGACGGCGTCGTCCTGATCTGGTTCTTCGGCCTGCCCTTCCTCCCCGGCTACGAGGGGCGCCGCGAGCGACCTGCGGCTCACCCGGGACTCAACCTCGCGGTCTACCGAGGCGGAGAGCCGAGCTTCTATCTCCTCGAGGAGCAACCTCAGGCCTCGTACGCCCTCGAGGGCTCGGCCTGGCGCTGGCGCTTCGGAGACTCGACCCTGACGATGCGCTTCGAGGGAGACGAGGTGCTGCTCGACGGCGAGCTGTCGTTGACGGTTCCGGGCGCGGCAGCCCCGACGCTCGCGACGCTGTCCGTCCGTGGCCTCGCGAGTCGCGTGCGCCCGACCCAAGGCGACTCGCGCCACGTGTGGTGCCCGATCGCGCCGAGCGCCGAGGGGCGCGTCGAGGTGCTCACGAGCGACGGGGAGCGCTGGAGTCAGGAAGGCCGCGCCTACCTCGACGCGAACACGAGCCTCGTCCCGCTCTCCGACCTCGATCTCGCCGCGTGGCGCTGGGGTCGCCTCGCCTTCCCGGACCGAGAGGTCGTCTTCTACGAGGTGACGCGCGCCGAGGATGGCTCGGTGGAGCCGCTCGTGCTCGACATCCCACGCGGCGGCGAGGAGCGGCGCGCGGGTCGAGCGCTCGAGTGGGGCCGGGCACGTCGGAGCGTCTACGGACTCTCGTGCCCAGACGGCGCGACCCTCGTCGATCCGCTCGGACGGCGGATCGAGGTCCGCGTGCGACACCTCGTCGAAGATGGCCCGTTTTACCTGCGCTTCACGCTCGAGGCGACCTGCCTGGAGACGGGCGAGCGCGCGCAGGGCTTCGGCGAGCACGTCGAGGTCTCGCGGCTCGACGTGCCGTGGCAGCGCCCCTTCGTGCGCATGCGGCGGAGGCTCGCCTCGGGCGACAACTCGATGTGGCTGCCGCTCTTCTCGGGTCCGCGGCGCGGACGGGTGGGGCGGCTCGTACGCCACTGGCTCGGCAGGAGTGAGGCCGCGACATGAATGCCCTGCCCTTGCTCGTCGCGGGGCCCGCCGGGCTTCCGCTGCTCTTGACACTTGTCAACCTTTTTACCTGGCAGCGCGGCACGGTCAGCGGGGGCGACGGCGCGCGCGTCAGCGTACTCATCCCGGCGCGAAACGAGGAGCGTACGATCGAGGCCTGCGTACGAGCGGCGCTCGCCGATCGCACCAACGTGGAGGAGGTCGTCGTGTACAACGATCAGTCGACCGACGCGACCGGCGACATCGTGCGCGCGCTCGCCGCCGAGGATCGGCGCGTCCGCCTCGTGAAGGGTGCGCCGCTCCCAGCCGGCTGGGTCGGCAAGCCCCACGCGTGCCACCGCCTCGCGGCCGAAGCGCGGGGTGACGTGCTCTTCTTCGTCGACTCCGACACCGTGCTCGCGCCCGACGGCGTCGCTCGAGCCCTCTCGCTGTTGCGCCCGAAGGCGGGACCGCGCGCCGCGGCGGTGACGGCCGTGCCGCGGCAGGATGTCGGCTCGCTGTTCGAGCGGATGATCGTCCCGCTGCTCATCCTCACCTACACGAGCTGGTTCCCGCTGCGCCTCGTCGCGGCGAGCCGTGACCCGCGCTTTCTCGCAGCGAACGGCCAGCTCCTCGCCGTCGAGCGTGATGCCTACGACGCGGTCGGGGGCTTCGAGAGCGTGCGCAACGAGCTCGTCGACGACATGGCGTTCTGTCGCCGACTGAAGGAGCGCGGTCATCGCCTCGTGTTCGCCGATGGATTCCACATCGCGCGGTGCCGCATGTACGAGGGCGCGCGTCAGGTGTGGGAAGGCTTCTCCAAGAACCTGTACGAAGGCATCGGTGGGACGCCGCTCGCGCTCGCGGCGGTCGTGTTGCTGCACGCGGCGTGCTTTCTCGTCCCGTACGTCGCGTGCGCGGTGGGCCTTCTCCGCGGAGACGCGGAGCTCACCTCGTGGGGTGGACTCGGCGTCGCCATGAACGTGGCGCTTCGGACGCTCCTCGTGCTGCGATTCGCACAGCCGCCGAGCGCCATCGTGACGCACCCCGCGTCGATCGTCGGGCTGCTCGGCATCGCCGTGAACTCCCTGCGCTGGTCGAGCGCAAACCGCCTCCGCTGGCGCGGGCGCGTGTATCAAGCGCGCAAGGAGCGCCTCGCCTCATGACGCCAGCTCACGACGTCGTCCGCGTGACGCGACGCCCTCGGTTCCTGTGGCTCGCGCGCCGCTACGTTCGGTCGCGCATGCGGAGCGCCTTCGACGGCGTCTTCGCGCGCGGCCTTTCACGAATCCGAGCCCTCGCCGAGCGCGGCCCGCTCATCCTCGCCGCAAACCACGTCGCCTGGTGGGATCCGCTCTTCGCGGTCCTGCTCGACGAAGCGCTCGGTACGACCGGCTACGCGCTGATGGACGCGCCGAACCTGGGTCGCTTGCCGTTCTTCGGGTGGGTCGGCGCGATCCCGATCGTTCGGGACGACGCCCGGCGCGCGCTCGCGCAGCTGCGTGCGTCGGCACGCCTCCTCTCGGGCCCGGCGACGGCGCTGTGGATCTTCCCGCAAGGGACGCAGCGGCCCGCTCACCTGAGGCCGCTCGGCGTCAAGAGCGGCGTCGTGCGGCTCGCCGTCGAAGCCCGCGCTCCGGTGGTGCCGCTCGCCCTGAATTACCTCTTCCGTCAGACCTCCGAGCCGAGCGCGATCGCGTCGTTCGGGGCACCGCTCGATGCAGAGGAGCTCGGCCGCCGCGGCCTCCTCGACGCGCTTGAGCGCTCGCTCGCCGAAGAGCTCGCCGCGATCGACGTGTTCGCGACCGAGGGGCGAAAAGACTTCGACACCTTGATCGCGTCACGTCGCTCGGGGGACACGCCAGGAGCGGCGAGGCTCCTCGCGACGGCGGCGCTTCGACGGACGGACGACGGCGCGACGCGCGCCTCTGGAGGCAGCGCATGACGAGCGCGGTGGTGGTCGGTGCAGGGATAGGTGGGCTCAGCGCGGCGATCTCGCTCGCGTGTTCGGGGGTGTCCGTGACCGTCGTCGAGGCGTCCGAGCGAGCGGGCGGCAAGGCCGACACGGTCGAGCTCGAGGGAGTCGCCGTCGACACCGGGCCGAGCGTGCTCACCATGCCCGACGTGTTCGATGAGCTCTTCCGCGCAGCAGGGACGAGCCTCGCGGCCGAGGTCACCTTGACGCGGCCCGAGCCAGCCTTCCGCTACGTGTACCCCGACGGCGTGAAGCTCGACGTGTTCCACGAGCTCGAGGCCACGGTCGAGAGCGTGCGCGCGACGCTCGGGGCCGAGGCGGCGCGCGACTTCTCGGCGTTCCTCGCCTACTCCGAGGTCATCTGGACGACGGCGTCGCCCGAGTTCGTCTACGGGCCGAGCCCGACGCTCGGACAGCTCGTCATGAAGGGGCCCCGCGCGCTCGCCGCGATGACCAAGATCGACGGCCTCTCGCGGATGCTCGGCGCCATCGAGCGACGCGTCCGCTCGTCGCACTTGCGCTGGCTATTCGCGCGCTACGCGACCTACAACGGCTCCGATCCGCGCGTCGCCCCCGCGACCCTCAACTGCATCGCGCACGTCGAGCTTGGCCTCGGGGGCTTCGGAATCAAGGGCGGCATGCACGAGCTCGTCCGCGCGCTCGTTCGCGCGGCCGAGAGGCGTGGGGTGACCTTCCGCTTAGGCGAGCCGGTGCGCGAGGTGGTGTTCGCCGGCAAGCGCATCGCGGGGGTGCGCACGGACAGCGGCACGCTCGAGGCCGACCTCGTCGTCGCCAACGCCGAGGCCGCACACCTCTACCGCGACCTCGCCCCGACGCTCCGCGGGGGTCCGTCCGACGAGCCGCCGAGCACCTCGGGGTGGAACGCCATCGTTCGGTCTCGCGCGAGCGAGGCCCGCGCCGCGCACACCGTGCTCTTCCCCGACGACTACCTAGACGAGTTCCGCGACATGTTCGATCGCAAGGTCGCGCCGAGGTCGCCCACCGTGTACCTGTGCGACCAAGCGCGCTGCCACGAGGTCTCCGGCTGGTCCGGCGACGTGCCCGTGTTCGTGATGGCGAACGCACCGGCGCTCGGCCGCGACGACGAGGAGCGCCCCGAGGAGTGGGCGGCGCTCGCCCGTGAGGTGCTGGGCCGCGCGCAGCGTAGCGGCCTCCTGCAAACCGACGCGAAGGTGCTGTGGCAGCGCACCCCGGCCGACCTCGCGCGACGCTTCCCAAGGAGCCGCGGGAGCCTCTACGGCGCCGCGTCGAACAGCTCGATGGCCGCCTTCAAGCGACCGTCGAACCGCGTTCGCGAGGGCCTGTACCTCGCGAGCGGGAGTGCCCATCCCGGCGGCGGCCTGCCGCTCGCCGCGCTCTCCGGCCGCGCCGCCGCGCGCGCAGCACTCGAGGATCGACGCGCATGAACATACCGAGCCGATCGATGAGCCCCCTCGCGCGAGCCCTCTCGCTCGCGCTCGCGACGCTTCCCCTCGCACCCGCCTCGGTCGCGAGGGCCGAGACCGGACCGCTCGCGGGGCGCTGGGCGTTCCTTCAGGTGACGACGAGCGCCGCCGAGATCCCCGTCATCGGAAAGGTGTACGCGACCACCAGCGCGGTCTCGATTCACAAGCTGAAGCACAAGGGCAACCGCCTGCGCGGGAAGGGCCGCATCTGCCGCATCGATCTCGACAGCGGCAGCCCTCTCGTCAAGACCGCGATGCCCGAGGCGCTCCTCGCGTCGCTGCCGGCGCCGCGCATCGACGCTCAGGTCCAGGAGGACGGCGGAGCGTGGCGCTTCTCGCAAGCCAGGCAGACGATCGTGCTCGGCGCGAAGCTCGACGCGCCGACCACCGACGCGCTCCCGCGGCTCCTCGGCGACCCGCGCATCATCGATCAGGACGGTGACGGCGCGCCCGCCGTGACGATCCGAGTGAGCGGGATCGTGAGCGGCGAGCTGCGCGTCGTGCAACGCAGCTGGACCGAGCTCTCGGGTCGCGGCGCGAGCTCCGAGCGGATCGAGGGGAGCCTTGCGTTCGGGACCGAGCAGGTGATCCTCGACGCGACCTCGTCGATGTTGAAGACGGCACCGCCTCAAGCGCCCGAGCCCTCGCGGAGCTACTTTCGGCTGGTGAAGCTCTCGAAGGGCGCGAGCTGCAGCGATGCCCTCGCCGCGACTCGGGAGCGTCGATGAACCCACTGCTCGCGCTCTCGCTCGTCCTCGTCGTAGGGGCCCTGGCGCGGATGGTGCTCGTCGGGCGACACCCTCGTCCCGAGCGACGTACGCTTGTCGGCGCGCTCGTCGGTCGAGCCGTCGAGCGCCGACTCGGTGGTTACCGCCAGCGCCTCGACGAGGGCGGAGAGGGCTTGCCCAAGCGCCTCGAGGCAGAGCGCACGGTGCTCGTCGTCGGCAGCGGGATAGCTGGGCTCACGGCCGCAACGACGCTCGCGGAGCGCGGCTTCGCGGTGACCCTTCGCGAGCGAAACCCCTACCTCGGCGGCAAGATCGGCGCGTGGCGGGAGCGCTCGTCCGACGGCACCGAGCTCGAGGTCGAGCATGGGTTTCACGCCTTCTTTCGGCACTACTACAACCTCGACGAGGTGCTCGGGCGCGTCGGAGTGCGGCCGACGTTCAAGGCGATCGACGACTACCTGATCGTCACGCGCGGTGACGAGCGGCTCTCCTTCGACGACCGCGTGCGAACGCCGCTCCTCAACTTGCTCGATCTCTGGTCGAAGGGCTTCTTTCGGCTGAGCGACATCGTGCTCACGCGGGCGCGTGACCAGATGGGCGTCTTTCTCGAGTACGATCCCGAGAAGACCTTCGCGACGTACGACCAAACGAGCTTCGACGACTTCGCTGAAAACGCCGGGCTTCCACCCAAGCTGCGCGTCGTGTTCAACACGTTCTCGCGTGCCTTCTTCAGCGAGGGCGACAGCCTGAGCGTCGCGGAGCTCGTGAAGAGCTTCCACTTCTACTACCTGTCGAACGACGCAGGCCTGCTCTACGACTACCCAATTGACGACTATCAAGTTGCCATCCTCGCACCGTGGCGCGCCTACCTCGAGGCTCACGGCGTCGCGATCGAGCTCGGGCGCGCGGCTGGCGCCATCGGCCCTACGAAGGACGGGTTCGAGGTCGACGGCGTGCGATACGACGCGATGGTCCTCGCGACCGACGTCGCCGGGACGCGGCGCCTCATCGCCTCGTCACCGGAGCTCGCCGAGCGATACCCCGACCTCGCGCGCGCCCTCGCCGGGGTCCAGTCCTCGCAGCGCTACGCGGTTTGGCGCGTGTGGCTCGATCGCACCGTACGCGACGATGTTCCGGTCTTCGTCAACACCGAGCGCGAGGTCCTGCTCGACTCGGTGTCGATGTACCACCGCATCACGCCGTCGGCTCGCTCCTGGGCGGACGCGAACGGCGGCTCGGTCGTCGAGCTCCACAGCTACGCGGTGCCCGAGCGACTCACCGACGAGGCCGCCGTCAAGGCCGCGCTGCGCGCTGAGCTTGACCGCTATTTCCCCGAGCTCAAGGGGGCGCGGCTCGTTCACGAAGCCTTCCAGCTGAAGGACGATTTCACAGCATTTCATCGAGGTCTTCACTCAGGGAGGCCCACGACCGAGACCGCGGTGCCAGGCCTCGTCCTCGCGGGCGACTGGGTACGGCTCCCCTGCCCGGCGATGCTCATGGAGGCCGCCGCGACGAGCGGCCTCCTCGCCGCGAACCGCCTGCTCGCGCGCGAGGGGCTGCGACCCGAACCCGTCTACACCGTGCCGCGGCGCGGCCTGCTTCCGTTTCGGGAGCGCCCGCTCCCGGGCGAGGTCCGGGCGACGCCCGTCCTCGAGACGGCGAGCTGAGACGCCGCTCGGAGGCGGCCCGTGACACTCCACGGCCTCGGCGCTACGCAGCGGCGCATGCTTCCTCGACGTCTCGCCCTCGCGGTCTCCTCCCTTGCGCTCGCCGGAGCGCTCGCCCCCGCCTGCTCGGCGACCGACAGGACGAGCGGCTCGACGGCGAGCGGTCCCGCGACGAGCGGCAGCGGTGGCAGCGGCGGCAACCTCACCGTCGGCGCAGGAGGCGGTAGCGGCTGCGACGGCACGACGCTGTGCGTCGGTGACGTCGTTCACCAGTGCGTCAATGGACAGCCCGGCGCGGTGATCGAGTCGTGCGACACGGCGAGCGGGCAGGTCTGCAGCGAGGGCGCGTGCAAGGACGCCTGCGCCGTCGCCAAGGACGCTCCCTCGAACCTCGGGTGCGAGTTCTGGGCGGTCGATCTGCCGAACGAGCGCGGCTTCAACAGCGCGGCAAACCTGCCCTGGGGCATCGTGCTGTCGAACGCCAGCGACGCGAAGGCGACGATCACGTTCGAGCGAAACGACGCTGCCGTCGGGGCGCCGCCTCAGCTCTCGACGGTCCAGAAGGTGGAGCTCGGACCGGGGCAGCTCTTCGCGCTGAACATGCCGTCTGCCGAGGTCAATGGGCTCACCCCGTCGACGCTCGATCCGCCGGGGCCTCCCGGCACCTGGCACTCGACCAATGTGTTCCGGATCCGCGCGACCTCACCGATCGTCGCCTATCAGTTCAACGTCTTTACCAACAGCTTCTCGAACGACGCATCGCTGCTCTTACCCACGAACGGCCTCGGTACGACCTACCGCGTCATCGGCTACCCGACAGCCAACCCGATCGCGCCCATCCCGATCACGGGCGTGCCCGATCGCTCGCACGTCACCGTCGTCGGGGTCTCGCCCGACACCGAGGTCACGGTCGTCGCGGGGACCACCACCGCCGGTGACGGCATGAAGCTTCCGCCGCTTCAGAAGGGCGAGTCGATGAAGGTGACGCTCGGCGCCTTCGAGGTGCTGAACCTCGCGTCCACGGGGATCCCGGGGGACATGACCGGCACCGTGATCGGCTCGACGAAGCCCGTCGCCGTCTTCACGAGCCTCGAGCGCGGCATCGCCCCGGCCGTCACCGACCCGCCGAAGCCGCCCGACTGGGATATGAACTCCTCGACCTGCTGCACCGATCACCTGGAGGAGCAGCTCTTCCCGGCGAGCTCGCTCGGCAAGAATTTCGTGGTGACGCGGAGCCCCGTCCGCTCGACGGGGAGCTACAAGGAGCCCGACGAGCTGCGCTTCCTCGGCGTCGCTGAGCCCGCACAGGTGAAGACGTCGCTGCCTCCACCGCTCGACTCGTTCACGCTCCAGCCGGGGCAGGTGGTCGACACGTTCACCTACGGCGACATCACCGTCGAGTCGTCCGCGCCCATCACGATCGCGCAGATCCAGCTGAGCGCCGGCTTCACGACGACCTACATCGGCGACCCGTCGCTCACGATCTTTCCGCCGATCGAGCAGTACCGCGACACGTACCTGTTCCTCATCCCAGCCTCGTGGACGAAGAACTACGTCGTGCTCGGGGGACCCAAGGGCGGCGAGTACGTCCTCGATGGACAGCCCCTCACCGGCTGCACAATCGCCTCGATCGGCGCGCTCAAAGGCACCGAGTACGAATCGCTCGTGTGCCCCGTCGCCGAGGGCGTTCATCGGATCCAGGCCAAGGCCCCCTTCGGCCTGACGGTCTACGGATACGGCAACGTCGGCTCGTACGCGTACAGCGGTGGCGCCGACGTCGAGCCGATCTACGAGGTCCCGCCGATCTACTGAGAGGCGCGAGGCGTTCGCCTGGCCGACCGTGGTAGCGTGGCGCGCGTGAGCGAAAACCGCATCGGAGTCGTCAAGGCGCTCGGCTTCGTGGCCTGGGCCGATGACCACGTGAGCCCAGAAGAGCGCGACATGCTCCGCACGGTGATGGACGCGCTCGCGATCCCCGAGGCGCGCCGCGCCGAGCTCTGCGCCTCGCTGCGCCACGCCCCGGCGAGCGTGGCCGAGATCGCCGCCGAGTTCGACGACGACGTCGAGCGGCGCTTCGCCCTCGCGCAGACGATCATGCTCGCGGGCGTCGACGGAGAGGTGAGCGAGCTCGAGCGCGCTCGCATCGCCGAGCTCGCGGAGGCCCTCGGCGTGGAGGCGGACGAGCTCGCGTTCATCTACGAGGCGGTAGACGCGACGTACGACGCGTTCCCCGTCGTGTTCACGGGCGAAACCAGCTGAGACGACAGGTCAACGCGCGCCGTCGTCGATAGCGCTCCGCCTGAGCCGCTCGGCGATCGCCTCGAGCTTCGAATGGTGGGGCTGCAGCGTGCGCGCGATCGCGAGCTCCGCCCGTGCCTCCTCGAGCGCGCCCACCGAACGGAGCGCCTCGACGAGGTTCGCCCGCGCGCGAAACGAGCCCGGATCGAGGCGCAGCGCTTCGCGGTAAGCTGCGACGGCGGAGCGCGGCCGGTCGAGGGCCATCTCGGCGTTTCCGAGCGCCACCGAGGCGCCGACGTCGGCGAAGCGCGCGCGCGCGACCTCGAGCGGGGCGAGCGCACGCTCGGGCTCACGCTCGACGAGGTGAGCGAGGCCGAGTCCAAGCGCGACTTCGCCATCGGTGGGATCGATGCGTCGCGCTCGGAGGAGGAGCGGTCGCGGGTCGTCGAGGCGAGCGCTCGCGCGCTCCGCTTCGTGGAGCATTCGCTGCGAGCCGTAGCGTCGCACGAAGGTCGGCAAGAGGAGCGCCGAGGCGAGCAGGATCGCGACGAGAGCGAGCGTGTGGAGCCTCCGAGCGAACGGGAGAGGACGCGCGGCCGTCGTGAGGCCGATCGTCAGGGCGACTACCGGCGTGACGAGGACATCATCGCCAAGACCTGCGACGAGGACGACCCCGAGGCTTGCAAGCTCGCCGGGCGTGCGCCCCCTTGCCGCAACCAGCACGAACGCCGCGGCAAGCGCTACGCCGACGACACCGCCCACGACCGCGAGCCCGAGCGCGTCACCGTGCGGCGTCCTCGCGTTGACGAAGGCCGTCGCGGCATCCCGCGGGGCGAGCGCGGCGAGCTCTTTCGCCTGCCCCTCGAGGAACGCGCGCGAGAACCCTCCCGTCCCGGCCCCGAAGGGGGCGACCTCGATCAAGGCGCGGAGCGAGGCGCGAGCGATCCATCGTCGCCCCTCGAGCGCGTGTGCGCCGCCGCTTCGCGCGAGCACAAGCCCTCCGACGAGAATGAGAGGGACCGCGAGCCAGAGTGCTCGAGGTCGGCGCGCGGCGAGCGCGACCACGCCGGCGAAGACGAGTGCGACCCACGCGGTGCGCGACTCCGAGCACGCGAGCACGAGCAACGCACTGACGAGCGCGGCGGCCGGCGGGCCGATAGCGCGGGCTCGTCGGCTCACACCCGGAAGAAGCGCGGCCCCGAGACGCTCGACGGCGATGGGAGCGCATGGCAATACCGCGAGGCCCAGCGCATTCCCGTGACCGAACCCGCCGTGGATCGGCCCGCGCCGCAGCGCCTCGATGGCGACGAGCGCCGCGAGGGCGAGCGGAAACGAGACGGCGAACGCGCACGACGCCACGCGCCGCTCCTCGTCGGCGAGCCCCCCACCTACGGCGAGGGCGAGCACCAACACGAGCCAAGGGGCGAGCATGGTGGGCTCGGGCGTGCGGCACCACGTGAGGCCGAGGCCGAGCCAGGCGAGGAGCCCGAGCGCGAGCGCGAGCGCGCTCGAGTGGACGAGGTCGCGTCCGACGAAACAGAGCGCGGCGAGGAGCACCACGACGAGGAGAGGCGCCTTCACGAGGGCGCTTGGCACGAGCGGATCGAAGGCCACCGCTGCGACGGCGAGCGCGATCCCCAGCCCGAGCGCTCGGTTCATCCTCGCTCGTCAAGGAGCGAGCGGAGGCGGTCGCGCACATCGGGCCGCTCCTCGCGCGCGAGGGCGCGCCGCAGCACCCAGGTGACCCGCTGGTCACGGCTCTTCACGAGGTAGCGGGTCGCAAGCTCTCGCTCGGCGACGCGCGGTGACCCGAGCGCCTCGAGGAACTTGAAGATCCCCTGGTCGGGATTCCAGGCGAGGCGCACGGCAGCAGCCGACAGCGCGACCTCGGGAGGTGCGGACCGCGCGCGCTCGTCGAGCAGCGGACCGAGCGACGCTTGAAACGCTGGCTCGGCAACGATCGACGCTGCGCGAGCAAACTCCGGCAGCGACTCGGCCGCGAGATTGTCGAGCTCGAGGACGAGGCGAGGTGCGGCGCCCGGGTCTCCGAGGCGTCCAGCCGCGACGAGCGCGTTGACGCGTGGCCACGCAAGCTCCGTCGTCGCGCGCCGGAGCAAGAGGTCGGTCGCGCGCGGATCGCCGAGTCCGCCGAGCAGGCGCGTCGCGTCGATCGAGCGGGCTTGGCCCGGGTAAGACCAGGAGTCACGGAGCGTGCTCATCGCCAGCAGCGACGCCCCCGCGGGGCGCAGGCTCGAGACGAGATCGGTGACGTCGTCGTTGCCGCGCGTCCAGGCGAGCAGGATCCGTCCGGTGTCCTCCTCGCGCGCGGGGCTCGTGAACATCGGCGCGAGCGAAGCGACGTCGCAGCCGCGCGTGAGCGCGCAGTCGAGCAGGTAGTCGCGGGCGCGCGCATCGCCGGCCTTGCCAAGGGCGAGCGCGGCGCGGCGGATCGCGGCGTTTTGCTTGCGCGGGTCGAGCCCGCGGAAGAGCCGATCGTGGACGAGGTCCGCCCGACCGCCCGGGGTGAGGGCGTGGAGCGCGTAGATCGCCTCCTCGCGCAAGGTGAGGTTTGCGTCGTTCGCGAGCGGCGCGAGGGCGGCGAGCGCGCTGTCGCGGGCCTTGCCGTCGATCGCGAGCTTGCCGATCGCGGCGATGGCGCTCGATCGGACGAAGTCGCTGGCATCGCCGAGCGCACGCACCAAGAGGTCGAGGCCCTCGGCGTGGCCGACGTCGCCGAGCACGAACGCCGAGTTGAGTCGGATCACGGCCTGCTTGTGCTCGATGGTCTTCGCGATCTCCGAGTAAAACGCCTTGCGATCGAGTCGCTCGAGCGCGAACGCGAGGTTGTTCAGCATGCGCGACTCGCGTACCTCGGGCAGGCGCGCGAGGAGCGCGCGCGTCGCCGTGCGATCGCCGATCCTCCCGAGCGCGTAGATGGCCTTGTTCGCGACCTCCGGGTTCGGACTCTCCATCAGCGGGACCAGCGCGGCCGTGAGCCGAGGAGCACGGAGCTCGGCGGCTGCGTAGGTCGCCGACAGGACGAGCGCGACGTTGTCGCTCTTCAGCCCGGACACGACGTCTCCGACCAGCGTGTTCCGGTCGAGCAGGTGGCGATGCATCCACAGCGCATCGAAGGCCTGCGCGCGCATGTCCTCCTCGCCCTCGGTGGGCCTGCGAGCGATCTCCTTGCGAAGGAGCGACACGACGCGCTTGTCGCTCTGCGCACCCAGCGCGCGAAGGAGCTGCGTACGGACGAAGGGCTCCTCGTCCTTGCGCTGGTAGAGCTTGAGGAGCGGGTCGACGCTCGAGCGGTCGGGCATTGCGGCGAGCGCGCGCACCACGCGAAAGCGCACGCCGACATCCCAGTCCTCGAGGGCCGTCTGGAGCGTCGGCAGGGCCCGCCTGTCACCGAGCGCCTCGAGTACGATCGCGCAGCGCGCACGCGCCGAGGCCTCGACGTTGTCCGCGAGGCAACGCTCGAGGGCCTTGGTCGAGCGCTTCCCGAGGTTCACGAGCTCGGGGCTCCCGGGGAGATCGCGGAACGGAACGTTGATGAGGACCGCGGCGTCGCCGGGAATCGTCTGGAGGAGCTTCTTTCGAGCCCGCTCGGTCTCGTCGTAGGAGTTCTCTTCGGCGTGCCCCTCGGAGAGGGCGATGGCGTCGATCGCAGCGACGGCCGCGGGCAGCAGCGCCGCAGAGAGCACGAGCGGTCCGAACCAGCGCGTGAGGACGGTCTTCATCGGGCGTTCTCCTTCGACGGCTCTACACGGCGGACGAGGCCGCGGATCAAGGCCACGAGCTCTTCGGCGCGGCGGCTCTCGGAAAGGTAACGAACGGCGACCCGGCGTGACGAGCACGCGCCGCGTCGCACGTCCCACTCTACGCGCTCGACGACCCGGTCGCGGTAAAGCGCGAGATCGAAGCGCTCCTCGCAGTCGGCGGCGGGCTCGAGATCGACGACCAGCACGAGCTCGGCTCGCGGGGCTCCGGGTGGTGCGGGCTCGTCGTGTCGGCCGGTCGCGGCAGGCCCGCCCGACGCGAGCGACGAGCAGCCGGAGACCGAGGCGAGGAGCGCGAACCGAACGAGCGAGGCTTCGAAGCTCATGACAGGTGGAGGTAGTTATCACGAGCGCGGCTCGGGTGCCGAGTCCCGCGGGCAGTGAAGTCTCGACGCCGCTACGAGGCGGCCCATTCCCGCGTCACCGCGAGGGTTCTTCGAGCTCGTCGCGCGGCGCTACCCGACGAACACGTCGAGGGCACGCGGCACCATCTCGACTCGAAGCGGCAGGCGACCGAGCGGCTCACCGTCGACGTCGAGCGGAAACTCCTCGGCGATGCGCTCGTTCTCGAGGCGCAGCTCGATCGCGTCGCAAGGGAAGACCTCAACCCGTGGATGGTCGATGTGCTTGCCACGATAGATCGAGAGCGAGCGAACGAAGAACTCGAGCTTCGGCGCGTCGCCGAGCGAGACGATGTGAAAGAGGCCGTCGTCGACCTCGCCCATCGGCGCGACCTCCATGCCGCCGCCAAAATACCGACCGTTGCAGATCGCGATCGTCCGCGACGAGAGCCGCACGTCGCGCGCCTCGCTGTGGTGGTACACGCGGCACGCGACCACGCCGACCTCGCTCCGGGCGAGCGCACGCAGGGTCGCCGTGAAGTAGGTGACGCTGCCGCCGAGGGCGCGGGTCGATTCACGGATGTACCTGTCGACCAGGCCGCCTAGGCCGACGCTCAGGATGTTAATGAAGTACGCGGTCTCGTCATCTCCGCCATGACCCCGAAACGACGCGCGCCCCACGTCGACCTCGCGCGTCTTGCCAGACGCGATCGCCCGGCAGTAGCGGTCGAGGCGATGCTCGAGCCCGAGCGTGCGTCGAAAATCGCCACCCGTCCCCTGCCCCACGATCCCGAGCCGTGGCGTCGCGCCCCCGCGCTCCTTCGCGCGCATCAGCCCGTTGACGACCTCATGGATGGTCCCGTCTCCGCCAACGGCGACGACGGTGGCGCGCCCCTCGTCGGCCGCGTGCTCGGCGAGCTCGACGGCGTGACGCACTCGCTCGGTGTGGACGATGTCGACCTCCCCGAGGTGATGCGCGATGACCCTCGCGAGGTCGGCGGAGCGTCGTCCGGTCCCGCCGCCTTGCGCGTTGGGGTTGAGAATGACGAGCGGTCGCATCGGAGCTAGCCCGGCCACACGACGCCGCGAGCGCGCAGGTCTTCGACGGTATCGGCGAGCGTCACGCTCGGATCACGCGCGACGAAGCCCAGCTCGCGCTCGGCCTTGCTCGAGTCGCAGTACCAGAAATGCTGCGCCATCTCGGCGCTGAGCCGATCGAGCGGGGCCTTGCCGCCGAGCCTCTCCGCCGCGCGACCGAGCAGGTCGGCACCGAGGCCGGCGAGCGTCGCGCTCGTGCGGGGCAACACGAGCGTCGGAGCCTTCACGCCGCTCACTCGTGAGAGGCGCCCGAAGAACGCGGCGAGCGACATGTTGGCCGCGTTGATGAGGTAGCGCTCGCCCGCGCGGCCGCGCTCCATGGCGAGGATCATCGCGAGCGCGGCGTCTCGCGCGTCCACGAAGGCGATGCCGCCGCCTGGGGTCGCAGGGACCTTGCGATCGAGAAAGAGCCTGACGTCTTCGGTCGAGGACCCGTGCACGTCGCCAGGCCCGAGGAGCAACGACGGGTTGATCGAAATCACCTCGCAATCGGCTCGGCTCTTCGCGAGCGCGACCATCTCGGCGTAGAGCTTCGTCCGGTAGTAGGGCCAGCGCGCGATGAGCTCGGTCGGCGTTGCCGCGCCTTCGTCACGGACGTCATCGGCCCGCGTCGAGATGGCAACGGTCCCGCTCGTCGAGGCGTACACCACCCGACGCACGCCGGCCTCGGCGAGCGCCTCGAGCGTGAGGCGCGTCCCATCGACGTGCACACGATGCATCGCCTCGGCGTCCGCAGGCTCGCGCGAGACTTTCCCCGCAGCATGAAACGCGCCGTCGCACCCCTTTGCCGCAGCGAGCACCGACTCGGGCGCGAGGACGTCGCCCTCGCGGACCTCGACCCCGAGACGCTCGAGCTCGGCGTCGGGCTTGCGACAGAGCGCAACGACCTCGTCACCACGACGCACGAGCTCCCTGACGAGGTGTCGACCGAGGAAGCCGGTCGCGCCGGTCAAAAACCACTTCATGGCAGGTCGAACGCCTCCTTGAACGTGCCGAGCAGCGACACGTCGTTCGATTTGACGAGGCCGCTCATCACCTCGACGGGCGACGGCATATAGCCATCCTCGACGATGCGCGTGAAGATCTCCTGCGTGGTCTTGAGGACGCAGTCCGCGGTGCCGCCAGGCGGCTTACCGTTCTCGATGACGCAGCGCTCGGGCTCGAGCCGGGCGGTCCACTTGCACGAGTCCTCACTGCCAAGCGTGAAGTAGAACGACACAGGACGCGTGACCTTGCCTGGCACGTAGCGACGCTCGAGGCGGCGGAAGAGGATCACGAGCGAGTGCTCGCGCTTCCCGCCGAGGGCCTCTTCGACGGTCTCGAAGCGATGCAGCTCGAGCACACCGCCATCACGCAGCGCGACGACGGCCGCACGAGCGAGGCGCGCCACCACCTTGCACGCGGTGGTGAACTTCATGCCCTTCGTGAGGCGCTCGAGGTCGTTGATCGCGAGCGGTGGGCCAATCCGCGCGCGCAGCTCGCGACGCGACGGGAGCTTTCCGCCCTTGGGGAGCGCCTCGTAGGTGCCGCCGAGGTGGATCGGCAGAATGTCGGTGCGATTCGAGAGCGCGAGGTGGCCGAGGGTCGACTTGAACTCGTGGATCGCGCCGTCGGTGCTGCGCGTGCCCTCGGGGAAGAGGAGCACGGTCTTGCCCCCGCGGATCGTGTCGCCGGCCTCGCGGAGCGCCTGCCGGATGTTGGCCTTGCGGTCGAACGCCTGCAGGTTCGTGAGCTTCTCGAAGTAGGTGCGGCGCAGCTGCCCGTCGAAGAAGTAGTCCTGCGCGGCGAGCGAGACGAGCTCGTCGCCGTAGCTGCCGAGCGCGTACTTCGCGAGGCCCATGTCGAGGTGGCTCGCGTGATTCGACACGACGATGGTGTTGCGGTTGTGGGGGATGAACGCGCGCCCCTGCACCTCGACGTTCATCATCCGGTCGTAGAAGCCCATCTGCGTACGACCGAGCAGCGACTTCGCCATCGCCGCGAGAGGTGCCGGGATGTCGAGGCTCCGCTCCTCCTCGGGCTCTTCGTCGAGGACGATGGCCGTGCGGGTCGTCCGCGCGCTCGCGCACAGCTCGGCCAGATCTCCAACGGTCTCGACGCGCCCGAGCTGCTCCTGCGGCACCGGTCGGCCGAGGCGCGCCTCGAGCGCGACCGCGAGCTCCATGGCTTGCAGCGAGTCGAGGCCGAGGTCAGCGGCGAGCGAGAGCTCGGGTCGGATCTCGGAGGCGGCGCGATTGGTGATCGCGGCAAGCGTCTGCTGCACGGTCGCGAGCGCTCCGCCTGCCGCCTGGATCGACGGGGCTGGCTCGCTGGTCGCCGCGGTGAGGCGCTCGAGGATCGCGCGGACCTCGCTGCGCTTCACCTTGCGAGTCGCGGTCTTCGGCAGGTCGGCGTCGTACAGGTGCACGACCGCGGGCTGGCAGTGACGCGGCAGCTCGGCGATCGCCTTCTTCAGCGACTGGCGGGCGCGCGCGTGCGCGGCGTGACGCGCCTCATCCTTGCCGCGCGAGGGGACCGCGAGGCACGCAACGACCTCGGTGTCGGCTCGCGAGAGGCCGACGATCGAGAGCTCCTCGACGTCGTCGACCTTGCCGAGCAGCTCCTCGACGTCATCGGGGTACACGTTCTCACCCGAAGCGCTGACGATGACATCCTTCGAGCGACCGACGAGCACGAGCTGGCCGCGCTTGTCCGTGCGCCCGAGGTCGCCGGTGTGGAGCCAGCCGTCGCCGTCGAGCACGCCGCGGGTCGCGTCCTCGTTGGCGAAGTAGCCCTGCATCACGTTGGGCCCCTTGGCCCACACCTCTCCGACACCCTCCTTGTCGGGGTTCGCGATGCGGATCTCGATGCCCGGGATCGCCTTGCCGACGTGGCCGGCGCGCGACTTCGGCGACGCCTTCGCGACGGTGAGGACGGGCGCGGCCTCGGTGAGTCCGTAACCTTCGGAGAGGGGAAGGCCAAGGCCCGCGAAGGTGTCTGCGGTCGACTTGGGGAGCGCGCTGCCGCCGCTGATGAGGTACTTCACGCGACCGCCGAATTTGTCGTGCACCGCGCCGAAGAACAGCTTGCCCGCGTCGACGCCGACGGAGCGACCGAGCATGCGGTTCAGCTCGAGGGCCCAGTCGAACGCCAGGCCGGCGACCTTGCCGCGCTCCTTCGCCTGGCTGACGATCTTACGCTCGAGCAACTGCCAGAGCGCGGGTACGCCCACCATCGCGCTGACCCTCGCCTTCGAGAGGCCCTCGCCGAGCCGCTCGGAGGTGATCTCGCCGATGTAGGTGATGCACGCGCCGGACGACAGCGGCAGCAGGAGGCCGCACGAGAACTCGAAGGTGTGGTGCAGCGGCAGGACGCTGAGGACGCCGTCTGAGGGCGTCAGCGTGAAGAGTGGTGCGATCGACGCGAGCAGCGAGGTGAAGTTCTCGTGCGTGAGCATCACACCCTTCGGCTCGCCGGTGGTGCCGCTCGTGTAGATGATGCTCGCGAGATCCGACGGCCGCACCTCGATCGACGGAGGCGAGAGCCGCGCCTCGGGACGCATGACCGCGTCGAGATCGAGGACCGTGAGCTCTGGCATCGCCTGCCGCGCGCCGAGGCCACCCGAGGACTCGACGTCCTCGCCCCAGAGGGCCACCCGAGCGCCCGACGCCTGGACGACGTTGGCGATCTGGCGTGACGAGAGCTTTGGATCCACCGGCACCGCCACGGCGCCCGCGCGGAGGATGCCGAAGTAGGCGATGGGCCACGCAGGCCGGTTCTCTCCCGAGAGGACGACGCGCGAGCCCGGGGTAACGCCCGCCGCTGCGAGCCGCGCCGCGACCGCCTCGGAGGCCGCGCGCCACTCAATGAAGGTGATCCGCGAGAGGCCGTCGTCCTCGAGCATGCGGAGGGCGACGCCGTGATCGTGGCGATCGGCCATCTCCTCGAGGAGCGCCACGAGCGTCTCGTAGCGGCGGAGTGGCTTCAGCTCGCGCTTGAGCTTCTCCTCGAACTGCGGCTCGGCCCAGCGCTCGATCGCCGGGATGTGGACCTCGTACATCCACTCGCGCCAGTCGAGCGCCTCGGGATACCAGACGAACTTCGCGCGCTCGTCCGCGGACATGCGGTCGAGGGCCGTGCGGGTGTTCGCGCAGCTGAAGATCCACTCGCACTCGACGGTGAACGGAAGGAAGAGGTCCATGATGTCGCCGAGTTTGTCCTCGGTCGCCGCGGCCTTGCGGAGGGCGCGCGCCGCCGGCTTGAAGAGCGCCGCGGCGGGGCCTACAGCGAGGGCATCGAAGACCGAGGCGATGCCGCGCTCGGCCCGCGCGATGGCGTGTGCGCCGTGGGTCTGGTACTCCTTCTTCGTCAGGTACACCGGCTCGATCCGCGCGAGGATCGCGTTCATCACGCGATTCCCGCTGTCGCCACCGTCCTGCCACTTCTTGCGCTTGTAGAGCCCGATGAGCTCCATGTAGCGCGCCATCTTGCAGGGATTCACGTCGGCGCAGCCGTACTGGTAGACCGGGCGGTGCGTGCCCTCGATGAGCTCGGCGAGCGACACGATCATCCCGCTGCAGACGAAGTCGACCGGGATGATGTCGAGGTGGACGTTCTGCTCGGCGGGGAACTGGCTCTGCCCCTTCAGCGCCATGTAGATGAACGGTGCCGAGGTGTTGATGCCCTCGTTCCATCCGGGGAACGGGTACTCGCAGGACGACTCGATGACGGCCGGCCGCACGATCGTCACCGGGACGCCCGACGCCATCAGCACCTGCTCGCCGATGCTCTTCGTGTAGGTGTAGATGTTCGACCAGCCCCAGTAGAGCGCGCGCTCCTGACCTGCCTCGATCAGCCGATCGCGGACGTACTTGCGCTTCACCTTGGCGAGTTCGTCGGCCAGCACGGTGCCGCGCGCGGGCTCGCCTCGTCGCTCGAGGTTGCCCTTCGCTTCGTCGAGGAAGGCGCTCTGGCGGTACGAGTCCTCGCAGCGGTGCCGGACGTGCTCGATGACATCGAGGCACTCGCGGATCTCGTTCTGCGAATCCCAGTGGGCTCGATCGAGCTTGCGATCGACCGGCACGCCGCCATCCGGCCTCGCGATGAGGCGCTCGCCCGGCGCGTTCTCCGCGCGCGGGAAAGGCACGTCGCGAGGATCGACCTCGTCGATGAAGCCGGTGCGGTAGCCCGCCACGTAGCAGGTCGAGGTGTGCATGATGGGCGCCGAGAGAGCGCGCGCGAGATCGATGAGGTGGTTCACGCCAAAGGCGTTGGCCTCGAGCGCCTCGTCGAGCGGTGGGTTGAAGTCGACGACGCCCGCGACGTTGACGACCGCGGCGATCTGGCCTGCGTGCTCGGCCAGGAAGGCGTCGGAGAACCCGACGCGCGGCCGCGCCATGTCTCCCGCGACGGGTGTGATCTTGTCGCGGAGGAAGGCCTCGAACGCCGCCCCCGGGTACGCCTCACGGAGCGGATCGAAGGTGGGCGACGAGGCGATGTCGGCCCAGAAGCGCTCCTCGGTCGTTTGCTCCCGCTTCGGGCGCACGACGAGGAACACGTGCCCGAGATCGGGGAAGCGGTGCAGCAGCATCGAGAGCCACACCTTGCCGAGGAAGCCGGTGCCACCTACGACGACGATCTTCTTGCCGGCGAAGAGACGCGTCGGCTCGAGGGGAGCGAGGGGCGTCGTCGTCACGGGCAGCGAGCTCTTCGAGGGGCGATCGTGGTGCGACGGGGCGAGCGTTTCCATGGCCGAAAATCGGGGGTCGGGCGTAACACGACCCGGCCACAACGACCAGCGCGCCCCGCTGCGAAGCGCGCTACGCAGTCAGAACGGGGCCGCGACGGTCACGAGGCTCAGCCGCCCGCCCCCTGCGTCAGGATCGTTGCCGCCTCTTTCTGACGGGCACACGGGGGCGCTCACGCTTCTGAGCGTGTACTCGAGCGAGCTCTTTGTCGGAAAGGCGCGCCGCGAGGACCGCGTTGCGCGGTGCGAACCGGCCGACCGCAATTCCGTGGGGCGCGTCCACCGGGGCGAAGCAGCTGCGCTGCGGCTCACGGCCTCACGACTTCGAGAGGAGCTGTCGCAGGTGGTAGGCCTGCAACGCGATGCGTCGCTCCGCGGCGTCGAGCCGGTCGGTGAGGCGTCCGATGAGCAGCGTGGGCGTGATGGTGGTCGCGAGGAACGCGGCGAGGAGCGCGGCGAAGGTCGGTTCGAGCGGCACATCGAGGGTCGGCGACCGAACGAGCAGCGCATTAGCACCTTGCTGCTCGTAGTAAGCGACGTCGAGTCCGAGCGCCGAAGCGAGGAGCGGAAGCGCGAGCGCGACCATCGAACAGGTGATCGCGGTGAGCCGCAGCGCTCGCCCGCCGCCGAGGGCATACATGAGGGCATTGGTGACGGCGTACACGGGAGTCAGGACGAGCGGGCCGTAGAACAACGAGAACGAGGTCACGCACAGCGTCGAGGCCCAAAGCGACAGGTGGAGCGCGCGGACGGTCGCGCGAGGCCGACCCTTGAGCCAGGTCGCGACGCCGAGGTTGCCGAGGACGAGCGCCGCCACGGTCGCAAACCGGCCCCAGCCATTGACGCCAAGCAATCCCAAAATTGGCACCGCGACCGCCCACGCCACGGCGCGCACCCACACGACGCGGAGCATGCCGAGGCGCCGCTGCTGCTCGATCGCCTCGAGCTCGGCGTGAGCCCCCGCGGGGACATCGTCGGGGAGCTTCGAGAACAGTTCGTTGAGGAGCGCGATGGCGCCTGGGTTCGCGGGCTCGAGGACGAGGGCCCGCCCGACCTCGCGGAGCGCGTCGAGTCGGGTGGCGCTCGCGCGCGCGAGCTCGGCGGCCTTCGTCACGTGCACCTGCACGCGCTCACGACGGCGCTGCTCCTCGCGCTCGCCGTCGAGGTAGCGCTCGACCGCCTCGGCGAGCTCACGCGCCGTCGCGATGCGCTCGTGTGCCGAGACGGCGGTAGCTTTCGTCACGAGCCCCAGGAGCTCGGGCGCGATCGACGCGCTCGATGGGCGTAGGCCGAGCGGCGGCGTAGGGCCTGTGAGGGTCGCGGCGAGCACCTCGTCGATCGTCGCCTGCCCGTGGAGCGGCTCGAGCACGAGGATCTCGTAGAGAATCGCACCGAGCGCGTAGACGTCCGCGCGACCGTCGAGCACGTCGACATGTCCAGCGACCTGCTCGGGCGCCATGTAGCCGGGCGTGCCGAGGATCGAGCCATCGAGCGTCGCGCCGCGGGCCACGTCCTCGGTGGGCGCGCCGGCGTCGGCGCGGGTGTCGACCGCCCCCGAGAGCCGCGCGAGCCCCCAGTCGAGGACATGGAGCTCGCCGAAATCGCCGAGCATCACATTCGCCGGCTTGAGGTCGCGGTGAACGACGCCGCGCCGGTGCGCGTACTCCACGGCGAGCGCGAGCTGCACGAACGCCGCGAGGAGCTTGCGGACGGGATATCGCACTTGAGTCGGCGCGTGGCTCTGGGCGAGGCGCGCGAGGATCGTCTCCAGGCTCGCGCCGCGGACGCGCTTCATCGTGAAGAAGAGCTGGCGCTCGGCGGTGAGCCCGAGGTCGTAGATCGGGACGACCGCGGGGTGCTCGAGCTGCCCCTGAACGCGCACCTCTCGCAGGAACCGATCCCTGCCGACCTGCTCGAGCGCGCGGCGCATTGTCTTGACCGCCACCTCGCGGCCGACGACCGCGTCCCGCGCGAGGCGCACCTCGCCCATGCCACCTTCGCCGAGCAGGCCTCGGTCGACGTAGCGCTCCTAGAACCGGGTGCGCGAGAGATCGTCGCCCGGCTGCTCCTCGGCGGGGAACGGCGCGGTCTGGTGGAGCAGCTCGAGGCTCCGAAACGAGACGAGCTCGACCGCGTCTTCGGGCAGCACGTCGGTCCCGAGCGGCGCCCGCGCGGAGGGGGCGCCGACGGCTCGAGCCGCCGCTCGCCCGAGCTCGGTCGACGCGAGGAGGAGCGTCCTCGCCTGCTCGGGCTCACGCGTCGACATCGCCCAACTATAACCACGTGCGGCTCGGGGGCGCTACCAACGCACGGCGGTCGCGGCTCGGCTTGCGCGCCCCACCAAGGCGCAGCCATGATGGGGCGCATGTCGATCGAGCCTGAGCTTCGAGCCCTGTCCGAGCGCGCCCTCATTTGCCCCGCCCCGACGCTCGCGACCATCGCCGTCTCGGGTGCCGACCGGCTGACGTGGCTCGGAGGAATGGTGACGGGCGACGTGAAGGGCCTGCTACCGGGAAGCGCGTGCCGCACGCTGATCGTGGGGACGACCGGGCGGCTCCTCGCGGACGTGTGGGTGCTCGTCGCCGCGGAGCGCGTCCTCGTCGGCGTCCCCCGCGAGCACGTCGAAGGCGTGCGCTCGCACCTCGAGGCGCACCTCGTCATGGAAGACGCGGAGCTCACACTCGAGAACGGACCGGTGTGGTGGTTCGCCTATGGGCCAGAGGCTGCCGCCGTCGCCGCGGTCGGCGAGCGGCTCGGCGCCACGGTCGGCCGCGGCTCGCTCGTCGGGCTCGAGGTCGCGGCGATGGCGATCCCGCCTGGCGCTGCGCGGAACCTCGCCGAGGACCTCACCGCGCCAACGGGCGCCCTGCTCGCGACGCCGGAGGGGTGGCAGCGCGTGCGCGTCGAGCGCTTGCTCCCCGAGGCTGGGCTCGACTTCGAGCTCGGCGGCTACCCGCAGGAGGCGCGGCTCGAGCGCTTCGCGGTGTCGTTCCAGAAGGGCTGCTACGTGGGCCAAGAGGCGGTCTACATGCTCGAGAAGCGTGGGCACGCCCCGAAGCGCCTCGCGCGCGTCCGGGTACGAGGGCGCGCGGACATCTCGACCGGGGAGGAGGTCCTCGCCGAGGACGGCAGCGTCGCGGGCACGGTGGCGACGGTCTCTCCCGACGGGGCAGACGCCTGGGTGCTCGCGCTGCTGCGGTTCAAGCACACCACGACCGGCACCGCGCTCCGCATCGGCGGCGCGAGCGCCGAGGTGTCGGAGCCAGCAGATTGAGCTCGCTCAACCGTCGCCGCCGCGCCACTGCGGGTTCGCAAGTCGACCGACGCAGCGCTCGGCGCGGGGGCTCGGAAACCGCACTTCACTTGTCGCGAGCCCACCTGCGTGCTTGAAATCTCGGCTTAACGCGCGAAAATGCTGGAGACTCGCGCGCAAGGTTCGCATGATTGGACGCACGATCGCAGGGCGCTACAAAATCTCGACTCAGCTGGGCGAGGGTGGCATGGGCTCGGTGTGGCGGGCCCAGCACCTCACGCTCGGCTCCCCGGTCGCGATTAAGCTGATCGACGAGCGCATCATGGGCAACACCGAGGTGCTCGCCCGGTTCGAGCGCGAGGCTCAGGCCGCTGCGAACCTGCGCAGCCCGCACGTGGTGCAAGTCCTCGATTATGGCGTCGACGACGGCACGCCGTTCATCGCCATGGAGCTCCTCGACGGCGAGAGCCTCGAGGATCGCCTCGCCCGCTTCGGGCGCCTCGACACGGTCGAGACGGCCATGATCATGACGCACGTCGGCCGCGCCATCAGCAAAGCGCACGAGGCCGGGATCACGCATCGCGACCTCAAGCCAGCCAACATTTTCCTCGTCCGAAACGACGACGAGGTCGTCGCGAAGGTGCTCGACTTCGGGGTCGCGAAGACGCAAGCGCCGGCTGGATCGGCAACCCGCACCGGGCACCTGATCGGCACCCCTGCGTACATGAGCCCCGAGCAGGCTCAGGGCAACAAGAGCGTGGACGGGCGCACCGATCTCTGGGCGATGGGTGCCATCGCCTTCGAGTGCCTCCTCGGGAGAATGGTCTTCGAAGGTGATGCGATGGGAGACCTGATCCTCCAGATTTGCGCGAAGCCATTGCCCGTGCCTTCGGCGATTGCTTCGGTCCCCGAGGGCTTCGACGACTGGTTCGCGCGGGCGCTCGCTCGCGAGCCCGATTCTCGCTTTCAATCCGCGAAGGAGCTGGTCGACAGCCTACGCCAGGTGCTTGGCGTCTCGCCGGCTCGCTCGACCGCTTCGCCCACCGGTTCGACGCTTCGCGGGCTGGGCCCCGACGGCGACGGTGCGCCCCCAAAGTCCGTTCGGATCACGCCGGCCGGCGCAATCCCCGTCACGGGGAGTGACGCCGAGTCGGTCGCATCCGCACGAACGATCGCACACGGCGAGCCACAACCCAGTCTCCACCGCGAGGCGACCGCACCAAAGTCCAGCGACGCGGCGACCCAGGGAACCTTCACGCACGGTCCTGACGCGATCCCGACGACCTCCAGCCCTCGGCGGCTGGGAACGGCGCTCCTAGGAATCGCGGCGCTCGCGGCCGTAGGAATTTTCTCGGCGCGACGACTCACCGC
>Ga0194129_10001955_pt1 | contig 32176 bp, 32 predicted proteins | sample TA2KigCa35mmetaG_FD_150862 | JGI IMG/M metagenome (GOLD analysis project Ga0194129, IMG submission 150862) | Freshwater microbial communities from Lake Tanganyika, Tanzania - TA2015038 Kigoma Deep Cast 35m | ecosystem: Environmental > Aquatic > Freshwater > Lake | place: Tanzania: Lake...
TTAGCCTGTGCGCCACAAACATGAACCCGTATCTGCACTTCGTCTCCGAGCACGCGCGTCTCGCCCGTCAAGGCAAGGCCTGGCCGCTCGGTGGTTTTCCCCGCTGCCCCCGGCCCGAGGTGCCGGCGGATGCGCCGGTCGCGCTCATTTTTTCGCCGCACCCGGATGACGAGGTGATCATCGGCGGGCTGGCGCTGCGGCTGTTGCGCGAGGCGAAGTGGAACGTCGTCAATGTTGCCGTCACCCAGGGCAGCAACAAGGCGCGACAGGCGGGTCGGTGGGAAGAATTGGCCGCGTGTTGCGACTGCATTGGCTTTGGGCTGGTGCAGACGGCGCCGGGCGGCTTGGAGAAAGTGAATGCTGCGACGCGGGAGCAGGACAAAACGCATTGGGCCGCCTCGGTGAAAGTCATTGCGGATATCCTAGCCAAGCACCGGCCCAAGGTGATTTTCTTCCCGCATGATGCGGATTGGAACAGCTCGCACATTGGCACGCATCATCTCGTGCTCGACGCGCTCCGCACATTGCCGGCGGACTTTCAGACTTGGGCGGTGGAGACGGAGTTTTGGGGCGCGATGACCTCGCCGAATTTGATGGTGGAAGTGAGCGCGCCCGATCTCGCGGACCTCATCACCGCGCTGACGTTCCACGTCGGCGAGGTGCGGCGGAATCCCTATCACCTCACCCTGCCGGCGTGGATGGTGGACAACGTGCGCCGCGGCGGCGAGGTAGTTGGCGGACAAGGCGGCGCGGTGCCGGACTTTACCTTCGCCACGCTCTACCGGCTACGCCGCTGGAACGGGCGGGAACTGATGAAGGTGTTTGACGGTGGGAGGACGCTTGGATGCGGGCAGAATCCAGCAGGATTGTTTATCCCCAAGGACACTACTCAGGTTTCTTAAACAAGTAGTGCGAGACGAGCCATTCGTTGCCGTCGCGGAAGCCCCACAGCTCCGCGCAAGCCATGTAGAACACCCGCCAGTAAACCCACCACTTGGTCTCATTCCCCGCGCCGTAGGTGGCGGCCAAGATTTTGCGAATCTCCGGCTCATTCGCATCCATGTTCGCAAGCCAGGCGTTCGCGGTCTTCTCGTAGTGCTGGCCGTTGACGCGCCAATGGTTGACGAGGCGAAGGTCGTCCTGAAAATAAAGCAGTAGGTCATCGCTGGGCATGATGCCGCCGGTGAAGAAGTAGCGCGCCATCCAGTCCGTCTCGTCCCGCGCGATGAAGTGGTAGGCAAATTCCCTGTGCGTGAAGATGTGGACGAAGAGCTGTCCGCCGGGCCGCAACCAGCGCGCGATGTTCGCCAGCAACCGCTGGTAGTTCTTCATGTGCTCGAACATCTCGATGGAGACGCACCGGTCGAACGAGCCAGCTTCGATATCGAACCGGTTCATATCGCAAGTGATGATGCGGAGGTTCTTCAAGCCGCGCCGCGCCGCTTCGGCGTCGATGGACTCCTTCTGCGTCCGCGAATTCGAGACGCCGGTGATGCGGGACTTGGGAAACTTTTCGGCCATCCACATGGAGAGCGAACCCCAGCCGCAGCCGAGTTCGAGGATGTCTTGGCCGTCGGCGAGTTGGGCGCGCTCGGCGTAGAGCGCGAGCATCCGCTCCTCGGCCTCCGCAAGCGTGGTGACACCGGTGGGCCAGAGCGCGCCGCTATATTTTAGGCGCGGCCCGAGGCAGAGCTGGTAGAAGCGCGTGGGCACCTCGTAGTGCTGCTCGTTCGCCGCCGCCGTCTCGATGGCGATGGGCGAGCGGCGCAGCTCCTCGATGAGCGCCTGCAAATGCGCGCGCTGCGCCTCCGCGCTGCCCTTGTCCTCCTCGCGCAAGCGCTGCGCCAGCAGGCGGCGGATGCCGAAACGGAGCAACGGGTCGGGGAGGAGATTGCGTTCTAGGAAGAAGTCGATCATGGGAGTCTTTTAGCCACGGATTATGCTCGGGACGAGGGCCCGCAGTGATTTATGCCCATCTCAATTTCAACTTTGACTACGCTTTTCTAAACCACGGCGCAAAGGCGCTCGTCGTTCGTTGGTATTCGCGGTAAGCGTCGCCCTTGGATTTGAGGGACAACTCCTCGGTCATGGGGATGCCGGTGACGTTGAGGAGGAAGTGCAGCATCAGCGCGGGCGCGATGAGGCCCAGCCAGCCCCACGGCGAGCCGAGCGCGAAGACGGCGTAGCCCACCCACACGAGCCACTCGAAGAAGTAGTTAGGGTGCCGCGAGTAATGCCACAGGCCGAATTGGCAAACCTTGCCCTGGTTCGCCGGGTCCGCGCGGAAGCGGGCAAGCTGGCGGTCGGCAAGGGCTTCGCCAACCAGCCCGATTAGCCACACAGCGCAACCGCCAAGCGCGAACCAATCTGAGCTCATCGCCGGCTTGGGGTCTGTTGGTCGGGCGCAAGCAAACAAGAAGGGCAACGACAAGAGCACTTGCAGCGCACCTTGAAGCTGGAAGAACCAGAACATTTTCCGGCCGGCGTCCGAACCCCAATCGGCTCGTAGCTTTGCATACCGCACATCTTCGTGGGGATGGTGTTTAGCGATGCGCACGGCGAGATGGATGCCTAAACGCACGCTCCAAAATGCAACCATGCCAACGAATAGCATGCCTTGCTCAGACGGATTTTTTTGACCTAGGAAATAAAGGGCCGCCAGGGGAGCAAAACCGAAAGACCAAATCGCATCAACGACGCCATAATTGTTGATCTTCCGCGCAACGAGCCACGTGACCGTCATCTCCACGACAACGAACGCCAGCGCGAGGCTGAGAACGGTTAGAACATCAATTAACACGGCAAGTGAAGCGCTTACCTTTGGATTTTCCTCCGCAGCAGCAGGTCTTCCATCGTGGCGTTGGCGGACAGACGGAAGAGTTCACGCAGGAGATATATCGCCATGGCGATATTGCCGAGTAGGAGAATGGCGAGGAGCCAGAAAACGCGGGCAATGTTCGAGGTTTCCTTGTAAGCGAGCCAGACGTAGAAGGTCAGGAATGCGAAGTAGGTGTCGAACAACGTGGCGATAAACCACGGGTGCGTGGCAACCTCACGCGGCATCTTCCAAAGTGCAACATCAAGACTGGCCCACGTGGTCACGGCCAGCATAGCAATGAGCACGAAGGCGGCGGCGAAGCGGAGCGGGATAAGCATGGGGTTGGGGTAATTAAGGGCTTGGGGCGATACTCGGTAGCTAGTCATTAGTCTAGCGCGTGTCACCATTCCGTAACTCAATTCACATCAGCGAGCGGTTGTTAGGGCGAGTGTAAACCGCTTGTACCACACTGATGTTGCGCTGGGCGAAAGCGGCTTCGCAGTAACTGAAGTAGTAGTTCCACTTGCGAATGAAGGCTTCATCAAAGCGCAACTTGAGCAATTCGGGATGGTGCTCGTTGAAGCGTTGCCGCCACTCGTTCAGAGTCCGGACATAGTGGTGTCCCAAGTCATGAAGGGTGTGGAGATGCAAGTCCGTGCCGCGCAGGAGCGCCTGCGTAACACGGCCCACAGACATGAGCAGCGAGCCAGGAAAAATGTGTTTCTGAATCCAGTCCACGCCCTTGCGGAACTCCGCGTAGCGACTATCCGGACTGGTGATGTATTGGAGCGCGAGCAAGCCGTCCCGCTTGAGCAAGCGAGCGCATTGGGCGAAGTAACCGTCTACGTAACGCTCACCCACGGCCTCCAACATTTCGATGGAAACAATTTTGTCAAATTCGCCCGTGGTGTGGCGGTAATCCTGCAGGCGAACTTCCACACGGTCAGCGACGCCTTCGCGGGCAAAGCGTTCTTGGCACCAAGCCAACTGCGCCTCGGAGATGGTCAGGGTAGTGACGCGGCAACCGTAGTGCTTCGCCGCGTGGCAGGCCATGCCACCCCAGCCGGAGCCAATCTCCAAGAGGTGGTCGGTGGGTTTCAAACGAAGATTGCGGCAAAGCGCGTCATACTTTGCGGTCTGCGCCTGCTCCAAGGTGAGTTCGGGCGAAATAAAGAGGCCACACGAGTAAGTCATCGAGGGATCGAGCCAGAGGCGATAAAAGTCGTTCCCGAGGTCGTAGTGCTCGGCGATGTTCCGTCGGCTGGTCTTCACCGAGTTAGGGCGGAGCAAGTGCTTCACCCGGTTGCCCAAGCGCAGGAGGTTTAGTGCAGTTGGCTGTGCGCGTGAACCAGACAAACCGGGCGCGTTCTCCACGTTCTGTAAAAACCACGCCAAGAGCGCGGGCAAGTTGTCGGTGTCCCAATCGCCGTCCACGTAAGCCTCGCCGAAGCCGATGTCACCATAGAGCACGCAGCGCTTGAAGAACTCGGGCCGGTTGATGCGCAAAGTCGCCGTAACTTCAGGCGCATGACCGAAGCGCCGTGTGAATCCACCGGGCAAAGTGACTTGCAGGCAGCCCAGCGTCATGCGCGCGAGCGCCTGCTCGATGGCTCGCTGGTAAAAGCCGGCGCGGAGGGTCTTTACGGGGATTTCGGAGTCGCTGGTGCGGGTGACGGTGCTCATGCTAGCGGGGTGAGCCTATCGTGAAGAGGCAAAGGCGCAAGGCAGGGATATTACGCGTTTAGGTTCCATTCCAAAATCTGCCTAGATACGCCGAGCGGAGCGTTCGGCAAACAGCGATCGCTGCCCAATTTCCGCCCCCAAAATTTGGGGTGAGTTGGCTCGAATGCCAGCAAGAGTGTAACTGACCCAGAGTAAAACCGGGGGCCTTGGGCAGACTCATGCGCGTGGGGCAGTCGAAGAATTCGAGGAAACATGGCTCGACAATGACTTGTGCGCGTTGAACACGCCCTGCTGGAGGTGTGGATTTGCGGCCTTAGGGTGCCAAGGAACCTTTTTCCACCAAAGCTTCAATGCGTGCCAGTGGATGAGCGTAATGACGCGCAAGGTGACCAGCGGATACTTGAGGGTAAGGCGGGCAAGGTTTGCGTCAGTGAGCGGGACGCGGCGGCCAGTGAGGGCGGTGAGGAGGACAGGTTGTTCGCGCTCACGGTCGTCAATGTGGAGGTCAAGCTGTTCACCAGGAACGCGAAGCTTGAAGTCAAACTCCAGGTCGAGCGCGAAAAAGGGCGATACGTAAAAGTGCTTCGGCACGATGCGACGGAAGCGGCCTTCCCCGTCCAAGTGCTCGGGGCCCAGGAGAAAAGGTTTCAATTCGCCAAAGGTGTTGCCAACTTCGGCCACGGCGCAGAGCGGGCGGTTTTGGGCGTCGAGGCAGAAGTAGAATGAGACGGGGTTAAAGATGTAGCCGAAGACGCGGCAGTGACTGAGAAGAAGAACGCGGGTGTCCGCAGGGAGCGAGAGGCCTTGGGAGGCGATCCACGCAAGAATGGCCGGCTTCGCTCCCTTGTCTCGGGCTTCGGGCAAGTGGTCGCAGTCATTGAAGCGATATATCGCGCGGCGGTTACGGTGGAAGAAGCGGAGGCGATTGGAAAGCGTATCAAGTTCGTCGAGGTCGAGGCAGAACTGAAAGATACCGTAGCGAAAGTGGTGCTCCTTAGGCGCGAGGCGGTGGTGCATCACGGAGCAATCGTAAAGGCAGGAGCGAAGCGCTGTCATCGGTGGGACTCCAGTTTGGCGCGAGGCAGGAAGAAGGCGTTCGTGCCGGTGCCGATGTGCAGGCCATCGTCCTGCCAGTCAATCTTACCCCATTTGGCGAAGGCTTCCTCGGCCGTTACGGCACGCCCCAACTCGCCGCACTCGTGAAACATAGGATTCCCTCGTCCGATTTGAACTCGGGCTTTAACTCTTTGCCCAAAGGTTGCCGGCTCAAGATAAACAATCGCACCATAAAATGCTTTTCCGTATTTTCCATCACCCCAACTCACCGCCAGTAATTTGCTCAAATCCGGAGTATCCAAAACGAATTGAATTCCACTCACATCAACCTTCAGATGATGTCTCCGCAGAAACTCATTTCCGCTCCACCCGAGAATGAGGCCGACCGCCAGCCCGACCAGCAACAAGAAGAGTTTCTGCTTCATGACCAAAGCCTCTCACCACTAACCGCCCGGCTGCAATCTAGCGCCGAGGCGAAGGCATCTTCGTGGAAGCCGTAGCGGAAGTAACTCCCAGCGAAGAAGACGCGGATGTTCGGACGCGTGTTGAGCAACGGGAGTTCTGCCTGCGCACGAATGGCGGCGAGGTTGAAGAGCGGGTGGTGATACTCGATGTGGCGCAAGATTTTGTCCGGCGCGATGTGCTCCGCGCCATTGATGGAGACAAAGTAGTTCTCGCGGTCAGAGACCCCTTGCAGTGAATTCATCCAGTAAATCGTGGACGGGACTTCGCGGCCATCGGCGGTGCGCTCCACGCGGTAGTTCCACGAGGACCACGCGAGGCGCGTGCGGGGCATCACGGCGGCGTCGTTGTGGACGGTAGCGAGGTTTGGCTGGTAGCGGAACGCGCCGAGGAGCCGGCGCTCCGTGGGGTCGGCATCGGCGAGGAGAGCGAGGGATTGGTCTGCGTGCGCGGCGAGAATGACGCGGTCGAAGTGCTCAGTGCGGCCGTCGGCGGTAGTGACGGCCACGGCATCAGCGGAGCGGCGGACGGCGGTGACCTTCGCGTTGAGGCGGACACGGTTTTGCGCGCGAAGCGGGCCCAAGAGTTTGTCCACGTAATGTTTAGCGCCGCCGGCCACGGTGAGCCAGGGATGCTGCGTGTGCAGGCCGAGGAAACCGTGGTTGTGAAAAAAGCGCAGCAGGGTGAGGACGGGGAATTCCAACATCAGCTCTGGCGGCGTGCTCCAGACCGCGCCGCTCATGGGCACAAGGTAAAGGCGCAGAAAGTCGTCGCCATAGCCGCGTGCGCGGACGTAGTCGGCCACGGTCATCGCGGTAAACGCGGGGTCGGTGAGCGCCGCAACGGCCTCGGCGTTGAAGCGGCGGATTTGCCAGAGCATCCGCCAGAAGCGCGGGCTGAGGAGGTTCCCGCGTTGGGCGAAGAGGTGGTTCACGCTGCTGCCGCTAAACTCGATGCCGCTGGGCCGATGCTGTACACTGAAGGACATCTTGGTCGGCTTCACGCGCACGCCCAGTTCGCGGAATAGGCGGGTGAGATGCGGGTAAGTGACCTCGTTATAAACCATGAAGCCAGTGTCGAAAGCGACATGGTCGGAGCCCTCGGGGACGGTAATAGTGTTGGTGTGGCCGCCGGGATAATCCGCCTGCTCGAAGAGCGTGAGATCAAAGCGCGATTGGAGGAAGTGCGCGCAGCCCAGACCAGCAATGCCGGCGCCGACAATGGCGATACGCTGCGTCATGCGGAGAAAAGCGGCGGGCAGTTGCCCGCTGGCTGAACGACACCGGGCAAATTGAACAAAAGGATAATCACTTCGGCGAGTAGGAGGTGGTGCCCCGGCCAGGACTCGAACCTGGGACCAATTGATTAAGAGTCAACTGCTCTACCAACTGAGCTACCGAGGCAGCCAAAGAGGGCGGAACAATTGGGATTTGGCAGGGGTTTGTCAACTCTCGGGCGGGAGGATTTACCCATGCATCCGACGCGGAAAAATTGGGCGGCCTGAAATCAGTTTGACTTGGTTTTCCAGCAAGGAATAGTCTTTATCACCGAACGACTTATGCCACGACTTGTCTTACTGACTGAGGGGTTTGCCGGGCGTTCGTTTGAGTTAAAGACAGAATGCTCCACGGTGGGACGGGTGGAGGACAACAACTTCCAAATCCCCGCACCGTCCGTTTCGAGCCACCACTGCGAGATCATCCTGCGCGGAAACGATGTGGTGGTAAAAGACTTGGGCTCGACGAACGGCACGTTCATCAACGGCGAGCAGATCACTGAACAGGCGTTACAAATGGGCCAGACCGTACGTTTTGGCTCAGTTGAGGCCCGGCTGGAGGCTTCCGCGCCCAAGGGTGCGTCGGGCAAGAAGGTGCTCGATAAGACCACCGTGCTTCCGCAGGGCGTAAAACTTAAAGAGCTAGAGACCGGCACGCAAAAAATCGCATCTTTTGACAAGAATTCCCCGTTCAAGAAGAAGAGCAACAAATTGAAGTGGGTCTTCATCGGCATCGGCGCGCTGATCATCATCATCATCATTGTCGCGCTAGTGAACCTAGTCATGGGTGGCGGCAAGTAACACCGCCGACAGGTTGGCTCACTTAAAGGGACTCAGCCCTTCAACCAACCGCAAACTTCCATCGCAGAATACGTGATGATGATGTCCGCCCCGGCCCGTCGCATCCCTAGCAGCGCCTCCAGCGTTACTGCGCGCTCATCAATCCAGCCCTTCGCCGCCGCCGCCTTAATCATGGAGTGCTCAGCACTCACCGCATAGGCGGCGGTCGGATAACCAAAGGTAGTCTTCACGCGATGGAGGATATCGAGGTAGGCCAAGGCTGGCTTTACCATCACCATGTCCGCGCCCTCAGCGATGTCTAGGGCGACTTCACGCAGCGCCTCCTCTGTGTTAGCCGGATTCATTTGATAACTGCGGCGGTCACCAAATTGCGGAGTTGACTCTGCCGCCTCACGGAAGGGGCCATAAAAGGCAGACGCGTATTTCGCCGCGTAAGAAAGGATCGGCGTGTCTACGAAGCCCGCAGCATCCAGCGCAGTGCGGATGGCGCGCACGCGGCCGTCCATCATGTCACTCGGCGCGACCACATCCGCACCTGCCTCGGCGTGACTCACGGCGGTGCGGGCCAACAGCGGTAACGTCGGGTCATTAAGCACCCGGCCCGCCGCGCGATGGACGATACCGCAGTGCCCATGGCTCATGTACTCACAGACGCAAACATCGGTGATGACAAGCAGGCCGGGCAACTCTCGCTTCACTGCACGCACCGCCTGCTGCACGATGCCGTTGCGAGCGTACGCGCCGGAAGCCCGCTCATCTTTTCGGTCAGGAATCCCAAACAGTAACACTGCGGGCACGCCAGCCGCGTAAGCGGCGGTGGCATCCTTGACCAATTCATCCACACTCAACTGGAACACGCCGGGCATTGACCCGATGGGGCGACGCACCTTTTTTCCTGGTCGGGCAAAAAACGGCAATACGAGCTGGTGCGCACTTAGCTGCGTCTCTGCGACCATCCGGCGCAGCACGGGAGTCTGCCGGAGGCGGCGCGGACGGCAGGCGGGAAATTCAGGCCGGTTCATCGGACGGCAGTCACATTAATGTTAGTGTAGCTTTTGGCATCAGGATCCAGCACGGCGATATTGAAGGGGAAGAGCTTGTGCGCGTCGAGTACGGTCTTGGTATCAGAGAACTTACCCAACGACGCGCCCCCTTTGTCCAACAACTCGCACTCAATCTTCACCTCAAACCACGCCGCATCCGAGTGGTTGGTCACGTTGCCGCGGATGTAGAGGAGGCTCGTGCCCGGCTGCTGTTGGAGCGAGTGGTTGAGCAGTTCGACGCCCTTAGGCTGCGCCTTGCTGTTTTGGGCAAGCTTGGGACGCTTCTCCCAATAAAATTGTCCCCAACGTACCGCAGCAATCACCGCCAGCACGAAGATGACCGCAAAGCCGACGCGCCGAAACCAGCTCAGTGGTTTGGGAGCTTCCGCCTTGGCCTCAACTTCCGTGCCACAATCCGGACACTCCTTCGCATCAGTGGGAAGCTTCACCCCACAGAAGCTGCAACGCTGCGGCTTTGCTTTGACCGCGGCACCCTCGCCGTCGAGCCGCTGCGCCTTCACAACCACGCTCTTTTTTTCCGCTGGCTTCGCTGGCTGGGCGGAGGGATTGGTAGCGCGCGCGGCGGCCAGCGCGGCTTTTTGCATGTCGTTGAGCGGCTTGGCGACCGAGGTCTTTGCCTGCGCGACGGGGCGGGCGACAGGCCTGGACACGGGCGGGGCTTCGGCCGTGGCAACCGGCGCGGCGAGCGCGTAAGCTGAGGCCGAAGCGTCCAGCACCGTCTGCTGCCCGCAATGGGGGCAAGCGATAGTCATACCGCGCGCGCTAGCGGGGAAGGAGATGCGCCCGTGACAATGGGCGCATGGGGCTTTTAAATACTGCTCTTGACTCATGCGCGCGGCTCCGTGCGCCCATCCATCAGGCCGACGATGCCAAATGCGCGCGCAGTATCTTAAGCCACCCAACGCATTCAACCAGAAAACCACTCCGCCCGGCTTGAACCGGGCGCAACTGTTTGAACTCTTTTCACGCGGGGACTCGCCAGGTGCGCGGCGACTCTGATACACTCCTGCCAGATGAGTCCCTCCGTCGAGTCCGATTTAGTCGCACGCTGCCGACGCGGCGACGCGCGGGCTTGGGACGAGCTGTTCGATGCGCACTACCCAACCGTGGGCCGCTACGTGTTCCAGCTCTCGCCACAGTTCACGCGTGAGGACGCAGATGAGATCGCACAGGAAACCTTCCTCTCTGTCATCAAGCACATCGGCAATTTCCACGGGGACTCGCAGTTGCAGACGTGGCTCTTCCGCATTGCGGGTAACAAGGCGCGCGACCACTTGGAGAAGCAGCGCGCGGCCAAGCGCGGCGGCGGCCAGCCGCTGCTCTCGCTTCACGCCGAGGACCCGGAGACCGGCCTCACGCTCGACGCACCCAGCCATCAGCCCAGCCCCGACAGCGCGCTGCTACAAGGTGAGCGCGCGCTGCTCATCGGCCAGGCGCTCGCCGAGCTAGGCGACCCGTGCCAAGAGATCATTGAGCTCCGGTACTTCGGCGACCTCAGCTACGAAGAAATCAGCCACGCGCTCCACCTCAACGAGAAAACCGTCAGTTCGCGCCTCAGCAAGTGCCTAAATAAGTTGGAGGAAATCGCCCGACCCATATTTGCCGCGGGTAAAAAGCCGGTTTCCCCGTCTAACCGGGTAGCAAGATGAAGCATAAGCTTAAGGGCAAGTTCTGGATTAAGCGTAAGGATTCTGCCACCTAAACTGCTCCACATGGCCAACGAACCACAACCTGACATCGAGCAAGACCTGCAGGCCTACAAACGTCGCCGCGCTGAGCAACTTGCCGCGCCAATTGAACTGCATCCCGCGACGCGTCGGATGCTGCAAAGCGAGGTTGCCCGCACAACCGGCCGGCCAATACTTGCGTCTGAGGAGACGGCGAAAAACTTTGCCCGCTCCTTCATGCTGTCGCACCAGCAGCCGGGCTTCTTCGCACGGCACCAGCCCCGTTTGCTTTGGGGTGGCGGGATGTTTGCTTGCCTCGCCGTCGCTTTACTCGTGCTGCGCAACGACCCGGCCAGCACCGCGCGGCAAAACGCCCTGTCCGAGGCACGGCCTACCCCACCACCCACGGAGAATCCGCAGCCCACCACGCCCCCTTCTGTCACGCCAGCGGGTGAAGCGAAGGACACACTCGCTGCAGCACCGACGGCCAAGCCTGAGCTTGGCCAGTTGCGCGAAAGCGCAGCCGCGTCAAGGCCCGTGCCCACCACCCAACGCGGAGTCGGCAATAGCCGCGCCGACTCGGTGTCCACCCCACCGGCACCCATCGTAGCTTTCGAGCGTGGCAGGGTCGCTGCGGCCCCAGTGAGCGGCTTGGACATCACCAAGGCGGAGGACGCGAACCGTCGGTTGACGGTGAAAGATGCAGATGCGGACCGTAAGGCGGTGGTGGTGAAATTCGCGGAGAAGTCGGAAGCGGGCGAGAGTGCGCAACTCGCCAGGGCGCTCAAGCCGGGCGATGGCCGCATGCGCGTTCAGGCGACGAAAGCAGACGGCTCGAGCGATGCGCCCGCGGATACCGGCGGCGCGCCCAAGGCCGCCGCTTCGCCCGCCGTACGAATGTCAGCCGTCAGCGCCGGACCTAGCGGCGAAGGCGCGGCTCTCACACAGCAGTTTAAACAGTTGGACACCCGCTCACTCTACCGACAGAATTTTAATTCCCCGCCCGTGCCTCCAGTGATGCAAGACTTTGCCTTCGAGCGAAGTGGTGACCGCGTGCGTATCGTGGATGCCGATGGTTCGACGTACGAGGGGAACGTGTTGCCAATTGTCGTCGGGGAAACCCTTGCCAAACCGAACGCTTCCGTGGGTGACGTGGAGCAGGAAATCAAAGCACGTGCCGGCCAGTCTGCTCGGATCGGCAGTGCGCCAGCTGCGGATGCACAGATCGCCTACCGCTTTATTGCCACCGGGCTGAATCGTAAGCTCAATCAGTCGGTTGAGTTTCACGGCGAGTGGCAGCCTGGGGCCCCCATTGAGCAGACTTCCGCGTTGCGCGCGGTGCGGTTGGAAGCCGCCCAGCTCGAAAGCAAGGAAGTGGAAAAGCGTAAACTGGTTCCGACTAACGCGCTGTCCGTTGCGCCCGCTCGTGCGGGTGGTTACTCTCTGCCACTTCAGCCAAAGCAACAGGGCCAAACCGACCGCATCTCTGGCCGCGCCGTGGTAGGCGGACGTAATGAGTTCGAGATCAACGCGGTGCCAAAGTGAGGCGGCCGCTGGTCACTTTCGAATCCCAATAGAACAGCAGGTCACCGGCACCCAAGCCTCAAATTAACCTTCACCTGCGCGCGGACACTTATTCGGCGCGGACGGCACCCAAAAAATCACGCCGTGAAGTTGGTGTTTGTAAGGGCGTGATGAAAAGTGAGGGCAAAGGCGGGTTCTCCGCAGCACGGCGGAAATCAGGGCCACTGCCACCCCACCTTGACGGGCACGGCAATTCAAGTATCCGAGCGCACATGCTGCGCCTGATCAGGCAATGCGCATCGTCAACCCGCCGTCAATCGTTACCGTGTCGCCGGTGATGTAATCGTTTTCAACCAGCATTAGTACAGCGTCGGCCACCTGCTCGGGTGTGCCTTCGCGTTTGAGCGGGATACGGTGTTCGAGGTTAAGCTTCTTTTGGTCCGCCGACATCTTCTCGTGAAACCGTGTGCGGATGACGCCGGGTGCGACACAGTTGATGCGAATGTTGTCCGGCGCGAACTCCCGGGCGAGACCGCGCGTGAGGTGCGGGATCGCACCTTTCACAGCCTGATAGGCAATATGGCTGGGGGTGGCGAGTTTCCCGGCGGTCGAGGAAATGAGAATGATCGCGCCTTCCTTCTTCGGCCTCATCAACGGAATCGCCGCGCGGCACAAGTAGAATATCGCGTGGACATGCACTGCGAACGCCCCGTGCCACGCCTCAGGTGTCAGTTCCAGCAAGCCACCGTTCACCGGTCCGCCCGCGGAATGTACCAGCACGTCCAAGCCGCCCAACCGTTTAGCCGTTTCCTCCACGGCCCGCGTGCAGTCGGCAGGCACGGCACAGTCGGCAAGAATGAGTTCGCAGCGCCGGCCCAGCGCCTGAATCGCCGCACGCGTCTGCCGCGCGTCGTCATCTTCTGTGCGCCCGACGAGGGCGACATCGGCACCTTCCTTCGCCAAAGCAAGCGCGGCCGCGGCGCCGATCCCGCGTGTGCCACCCGTAACCAGGCCAACTTTTCCTTTGATTTGCATAATTTTCGCCAATTTGAAGCCCCGTGCTTCGCACGGTTTTCGCACGGTTTGAGTCGGTCTTAAATGCCTCCGAACTGCTACAAAACATTCAGTGGTACTTCCTCGAAAGGACCGCTTCGTTCCGTTGGTTCGGGGGCAGGGGCAGGCTCTGCGGTCAAGGCGGGCGGTAGCGTAGGCATTGGGGTCACTGCCTCGTCATTCGCAAGCGTCACCTGGATGTTCCGCTTGCGGAGCAAGGCGAGGAAGCTTTCCGGCGCACCGGGATCAGTTACCACCACATCAATGACGTCCAAATCGCAAAGCTTGGAGATGGACTGGCGGCCAAACTTGGTTGAATCGATGGAGAAAATGACTCGGCGAGCAGCTCGAATCATGGCGCGCTGAATGTCAATTAGCAGGCCGTGAGAGTTCGTGATGCCCTCCGCCGTGATGCCAGCGCAGCTCAGGATCGCGACGTCCGCCCGAATTTTTGAGAACGCCTCCACCGCCAACGGCCCAACCAGCACTCCAAGGCGCGGATAAATGACCCCGCCAGAAACCACGACCTCCAACTTGTTCGAGGCGGAATAGAGATTCGCAATGGGCAGAGAATTGGTAAAAACTTGGGGGGTTTTGGCTTCAAGATGCCGGGCGACGTGATAACAGGTGGTTCCAGCATCCAGTATGACCGTCTGATTGGCGGAAATTAACGCGGCGCATGCCCTCCCAATCATCTCCTTCTCCGCCATCTGGTGCGTATCGCGGGTGGTAAAGGCGTATTCGTCAGACTTTGGGTCCGCAAGCCTAGCACCTCCGTGCGTCCGCCGAAGAACGCCTGTTGATTCCATTAACGTCACATCCCGCCGAACAGTGGAAACAGAGGCATCCACCAGCTCAGAAAGCTCCTCCAAAGACGCGAATTCAACCTTTTGGAGGTGTTCCTCGATACGCTTTTGGCGCTCTTCTGAGGTCATCTGGGGCCTATTTGATAGTTTTTGGTAATAATTGCAAGAAAATGTTTGACTTTATTTCATAACATACCAAAATCGCGCTTAGTTATGACTGGTTTGGCTGTTGCACCACATCGCGCTGTTGTCGAACATTTGGTTCGCCAAGCCGTTTATCAACGCCTTGGCAAACCCCTCCCGCGCACTGCCAGCGCCCCCAGTCCTCTGCTGGTTAATGTCAGCGCTCGTCACTGCCACCTCACGCCCGAGGCGGTGGAAGCCCTTTTTGGTAAGGGCCACCAACTCCAAGTCCACAAGTGGCTTTATCAGGACGGCCAGTTCGCGGCAAAAGAGACCGTCACGCTCGTCGGGCCCCGTAGCCGGGTGATTTCCAATCTCCGCATTCTTGGCCCTTGCCGAAATCTAAACCAGGTCGAGCTCGCCTACACTGACGGCATCGCGCTGGGTTTCGACCTGCCCCTCCGCATTTCCGGTGACATCAAGGGCACCTTGGGCGGCATGCTCATGGGGCCGGCCGGCTTCTTCGAACTGGAGCAGGGCATCATCCGCGCCATGCGGCATGTCCACATGAGTCCCGCTGATGCCGCCTTCTACGGCGTGAAGGCGGGCGACATGATGAAACTCAAGATTGGTGGCGAGTGCGGCATCGTGCTCGACCGGATGCTCTGCCGCGTGGACCCAAGCTTCAAGCTGGAGGTCCACATTGACACCGACGAGGGCAACGCCTGCAACCTCCAGCCCGACACCTCGTGCGAACTAATCAAGTGACTTTGAATCAGAACCTCAAACAACAGAAAAAACTATGAGCGAAGCAATCGGCATGATCGAAACCAAAGGCTACACCGGCAGCATCGAAGCCACCGATGCCATGGCGAAGGCCGCGAACGTCAACATCTCGAAGACCATCCCCATCGGCGGCGGTCTCATCACGGTGATCTGCCGCGGTGACGTCGCCAGCGTCAAAGCCGCCGTGGACGCCGGCTCGAAGGCCGCCGGCAAGATCGGCGAACTCGTGGCCGCCCACGTCCTCGCCCGCCCGCACGATGATCTCGTGAAAGGATTCCTCGGCGAACCCGCCGCGGCGAAGAAGTAACCGACAACCGCAACTCAAAAACACACAAGCACTATGGCTCAACAAGCGATTGGAATGATTGAATGCAAGGGTCTCTGCGCGCTGTTCGAAGCGACCGACGCCGCGCTCAAGGCTGCCAACGTCACCTTCACCGGCTGGGACAAAATTGGCTCCGGCTACGTGACCGCGTTCTTCCGTGGCGATGTCGCCAGCGTCAAGGCCGCCACCGATGCGGGTGCCGCCGCCGGCGCACAAGTCGGCCAGATTGTCAGCGTTCAAGTGATCCCCCGGCCGCACGACGGGCTGGCGGGACTCGGCAAGTGGCTCCAGTGAAGAACCACAACGACACAACACTTTGTGTCCCTCTTGCCTTCGTGGTTAGTCCATGAAAATCCTCGTCGCCAACCTCGGCTCAACCTCGCTCAAGTGGCGCTTGTTCAACTTTGCGAACAGCGCCGAGCGGCTGCTCCACAAGGGCGGCTTCGAGCGCGTGACCGATTATCCCAAGGCGATTGAAGAGTGCCTCGCGCAACTGCGCGACGCCGGCCACCTCGAGTCCGAGCGCGACCTCGCGGCGGTCGGCTTCAAGACCGTCATCGCCAAGGACGTGACCGGCTGCGTGCGGCTCGACGGGCGCGTGCTTGGCGCGATGGAGGCCTACAACGGCCTCGCACCCGCGCACAACCCGCCTTACATCACCGGCATCCGCCTCTTCGCGAACCGCCTGCCCGGCGTGCCACTCATCGGCCTGTTCGAGACGGCATTTTACCAGTTCGCACCCGAGGCGATGATGCGTTACGGGGTGCCGGACTCATGGCATGCGGTTGGCGTGCGCCGCTGGGGTTTTCATGGCGCGAGTCACAAGTTCATCGCCGAACGCAGCGCCGAATTGCTCGGGCGCAATGATGTCGCTGCACGGGCGCAGAACCTCTACCGCGACGGCGGCAAGTCGCCGGTGACCGGCGCTCCGCTCCGCGTCATCTCCTGCCACCTCGGCGGCAGCTCCAGCATCACGGGCATCCTCAACGGCGTCGCCATCGGCAACAGCCTCGGCATGAGTCCGCAGTCCGGCGTGCCGCACAACAACCGCGTCGGCGACCTCGACGCAGAAGCGCTGCCTTATGCGGCCAAGACCCTCGGCCTCAGCGTCGAAGAAGCCCAACGCCAGCTGGCAAAGGAAGGCGGACTCAAGGGGCTCAGCGGCGGCCTCTCGAACGACGTGCGCGACATTCAAACCGCCGCTTCTGCCGGCAACGCCAAGGCGCAGCTCGCGCTGGATGTGTTCGTCAGCGAAGCGCGCCGCTGGATTGGGGGCTATCTCCTCCAGCTCAACGGCGCGGACGCCCTCGTCTTTACCGCCGGCATCGGCGAGAATCGGTCTGAACTTCGCGCCGCCATTTGCGCAAACCTGGACCAACTCGGCATTCAGCTCGCACCGGCGAAGAACGACACCCTCCGCGCCACCGAAGGCATCGTCAGCGCCGACAGCTCCCGAGTGAAAGTGCTGGTCATCCCGACCAACGAAGAACTCGTCGTCGCCCGCGAAGCCAGACGCCTTCTCGAACGGAATTGATTACGCTTTTCGAATAACCCTCACTCACCACAACCCAAAAAAACACCTATGGCACAACAAGCAATTGGCATGATTGAAACGCGCGGCCTCGTCGCGCTCGTGGAAGCGACCGACGCGATGCTCAAAGCCGCGAACGTCGAACTGGCCGGCCCGATGACCCAGGTCGGCAACGCCCTCGTCACCGCCGTCATCGTCGGTGACGTCGCCGCCGTGAAGGCTGCGACTGACGCCGGCGCCCAAGCCGTCAAGGCCATCAAGGGCGAACTCGTCAGCGTGCACGTCATTGCGCGCCCGCACACCGACGTGGACGCGGTTCTACCGAAGAAGAGGTCGTAATTCATCACGAGTGATCCGTAACTCGTGACGGTGGCGCACAGCCCCTTACGCATTACGCATTGCTCCCCTAAAACCATGTTCCTCGCCAAAGTCGAAGGTGCGGTGGTTTCCACCAAGAAGGACGCGAACATGAGCGGCCGCAAGCTGCTCCTGCTCCGCCCGCAACTGGTGGACGAGAAGGACCCCACCAAGTTCCGCGCGGGAGCCAACACCATTGTCGCCGTGGACAGCGTCGGCGCGGGCATCGGCGAACTGGTGCTCTTCTGTCAGGGCAGCAGTGCGCGTCTCGCCGGCGGCCTCAAGGAAGCCCCGGTGGACGCCGTCATCATCGGCATCGTGGACGTGGTCGATGTGCTCGGAAAACAAATTTACAACGCAAAGACCCCTTAGCAGCCGACGTGAGGCGGCTCACCCGCCTCCTGCCGAGAACTCAGATGGAGCCTCCCGGCCGCAGCCGCTAACGACGAACGAACTATGAGTGCCGTGAACGATACTTTGATCCGCGATGTGGTAGCTGACGTGCTGGCCCGGCTGGGTGGCGCACCCACCGCTAGCCCGTCCGTCCCCGCGCCGAAGACCGACTGCGGTTGCAGCGGCAAGGGCGCGGCCGGCAGCACGACGGCGTTGCGCGGCAAGTTCGGCGTGTTCAGCGACGCGAACGAAGCCTGCGCCGCCGCGCATGAGGCGTTCCTGCAATTGCAGAAAGCCGGCGTCGCCGCCCGCGCGAAGATCGTCGAGATCGTCAAGACCATGGCCGAGGCCAAAGCCGAGCCGTGGGGCAAGCTCGAGTTGGACGAGACGAAGATCGGCCGGCTCGATCACAAGATCGAAAAGCTCAAGATCATCAAGCTCGTCCCCGGCGTGGAATGGCTCCGCCCCGACGCCCGCAGCGGCGATCACGGCATCACGCTCGAGGAATACACGCCGTTCGGCGTCGTTGGCGCGGTCACGCCCAGCACACACTCCATTCCCACGTTGAGCGGCAACATCGTGAACATTTGCGCGGCGGGAAACGCCGTCGTGTTCAACCCGCACCCGAGCGCGGCCCGTTGCGCCGCTGTCGCCGTGCGGGCCTACAACGAAGCCATCTTCCGCGAGACCGGCATTGAGAACATCGCGACCATCATCGAGAAGCCTTCGATGGAAAGCTTCGCCGCGATGTGCAAGCACGAGGCCGTCCGCATCCTGCTCGTCACCGGCGGCCCCGGCGTTGTGAAGGCGGCGATGCAGACGGGCAAGCGCGCCATTTGCGCCGGCCCCGGCAATCCGCCCGTGTATGTGGACGACACCGCCTGCATGACGCGCGCGGCGAAGGCCATCATCCAGGGCGCGAGCTACGACAACAATTTGCTCTGCATCGGCGAGAAGGAAATCTTCGCGCTGGAGGGCATCGCGGACAAATTGATGGCACAGATGGAACAGCACGGCGCGGTGAAGCTCACCAACGCCCAACTCGACGCGCTGACGAAAGCCGCGTTCACCATCAAACCCGGTGAAGGCGGCGGTTGCGCCCACGCGAGCGTGAACAAGGATTTTATCGGCAAGGATCCCATCGTGCTCGCGAAGGCGGCGGGCATCAGCATCCCCAGCGGCACGCAGTTGCTCTTTGCCGAGACCGGCGCGGATCATCCGTTCGTGGTTGAGGAACAGATGATGCCGTTCGTGCCGATCACGCGCGTGAAGAACCTCGCGGAAGGCGTGAAGCGCTCGCTCGACGCCGAGCACGGCTACAAGCACACGAGCATCATTCACTCGCACGACCTCGAAGCGCTCACCGAGATGGGCCGCGCGCTCGACACGACGCTCTTTATCAAGAACGGCCCGTGCATGTCCGGCTTGGGCCTGGGCGGTGAAGGTTATCTGAGCTTCAGCATCGCCACGCCGACCGGCGAAGGCGTGAGCAACCCGCGCACGTTCACGCGCGTCCGCCGCTGCGTGATGGTGGACAACCTCAAGATTTACTGAACCATGCTGCTCGCGCGCGTCGAAGGTAATGTGGTCGCCACCCGGAAGCATCCAAGCTTCGACGGCTGGCGGCTCGTCATCTGCCAGCCCATCGGAGGGACGGGCGAACCAGAGGGCGCACCGCAAATTGCCATTGATGCCCACGGTGCGGGCATGCACCAGCGGGTCATCATCTCCTCCGACGGCGCAGCGTCGCGCAAAGCTGTCGGCGACGAAAAAAGCCCGGTGCGCTGGATGGTCGTCGGCGTGGTGGATGAAAAGGAGCCAGGAGTATCCGTATGAAACTCGGCTCCGTCATCGGCCGCGTCACCCTAGCCAAGTCGGTGCCCGAACTTAAGGGCGCGCGCTGGCTCATCATCTCACCTTTCACGCGCGAGCATTTTCAGCGTGGCCCCGAGTCGCTCGCCGGCCTGAGCAAGGATCCGAGCCTCGTCGTCTACGACAACCTCGGCGGCGGCGTGGGCCACACCATTGGCTACGTCGAGGGCCGCGAGGCCGCGCAACCATTCGAAAAATCGCCACCGATTGACGCCATCAACGCCGCGCTGGTGGATGACATTTTCTACAATCCCTTCAATTCATGAGTAATGTTCTCACCGCCCGAGACCTCGAGGAAATCATCGCCAAGGGGGGCGACCCTAACGCTGCCGTCCAGGGCGCCGTCCTGACGCCGTCCGCGCGCGACACGCTGCGCGACTACGCCAGTGCCCAGCGGAGGGCGGACCGCATGACCTCCGCTGAGTCCGCTTCCGCGGTGACCGCCCCCGCGAAGCCGCTCAACTCCAAGTCATCCAAGGCCGAATTGGAGGCGCTGTTCAACTCGCCTTACTGCCACGCACTGAAGGAGCAGCTCTGCGACATTGGTCGCCGCCTGTGGGGACGCGCCTACGTGGACGGCAACGGCGGCAACATCGCCATCAAGGTCGGCGAGGACATCGCGCTTTGCACACCCACGCTCGTGAGCAAGGGATTTATGAAGCCGCAGGACATGTGCCTCGTGGACTTTGAGGGCAACCAACTTTGCGGCGTGAAGAAGCGCACGAGCGAAATCCTGATGCACTTGCAGATCATGAAGCGGCAGCCCAAGGCCGTCGCGACCTGCCACTGCCATCCGCCCTACAGCACCGGCTTCGCGGTCGCCGGCCTGGTGCCGCCCACGTGCATGATCCCCGAGTATGAAGTGTTCGCCTCCGTGGCGGTCGCCCCGTATCGCACGCCGGGCACGCCCGAGATGGGCAAGCTCGTCGCCGACCTCGTGGACAAGCACAACACCATTTTGATGGCGAACCACGGTGTCGTCTCGTGGAGCCACAACAACGTCGAGGACGCCTACTTCAAGATGGAGATCCTCGAGGCCTACTGCCGCACGGTGCTGGTGACCGCGCAACTCGGCAAACCGGCACAGACGATGACCCCGGGCCAGCTCCAGGATCTGCTTAAGATCAAGCAGAGCCTCGGCATCCCCGACCCGCGCCACGGACTGAAGGAATGCGAGCTATGCGACAATGACGAGTGGCGTCCGGGTGTGAGCTGCGCCATCCCACCCAAGCCGGAGACTGCCACCAGCTACGACGACGAGGCGGAGAAGACCGTGCAGGCCATCACGGACCAAATTTTGGCGCAAATGAAATGAACCCCAAGGACACAAAAGGCTCGAAGAGGGCAAAGCGGAAACTTTGCTTGTCCCCTCTTTGTGTCCCTCGTGTCTTCGTGGTTGAACAATTATGAAAGTCACCATTATCGGCGGCGGCGGGCGTGTGGGTTCCTGCGCTGCGTTTGCCCTTCAGTGCGGCGGCCTCGTAGCGGAACTTCAGCTAATTGACGCCAACAAGGACACCGCCGAGGGCGAGGCGCTCGACCTACTCCACGGCACTGCGTTCTGCGGCGACCAGAAGATTTACGCCGGCGACTATGCCCGCGCCGCTGACAGCGACATCTTCCTCATCACCGCCGGATTGCGCCGCAAGCCCGACGAGTCGCGCCTTGACCTCATCAACCGCAACGTCGTGCTCTTCGTCGGCATCCTCGACAGCATCAAGGCCGCGGGCTTTAAGAAAAACGCGCAGGTCTTCGTGGTGTCGAACCCCGTGGACATCCTCACGCAGCTCGCCGTGCAGCGGCTGGGCCTTCCATGGCCGCAGGTCTATGGCCTCGGCACGATGCTGGACACGTCACGCTTCAGCTCGTTCATCGCGGACGAACTCAAGCTTGCGCCCACGCAGGTCAAAGCGCTCATCCTCGGCGAACACGGCGATTCGATGCTGCCCGTCTGGTCCAGCGCGACGGTGAACGGCCTTCCGCTCGCGGGTTTGCCGGAATGCTCGCCCGGCTTCCAAAACGCCGTTTTCGAACGCACCAAAGGCAGCGGCGCGGAGGTCATCAAGAAAAAGGGCGGCGCCGGCTGGGCCGTGGGCATCGCGATTCGCGACGTGATTCACGCGGTGCTGCTCAACAAAAAGACACTGCTCCCCGTCTCCTCGCTTATCCAGGGCGCCTATGACATCCGCGACATCTGCCTGAGCGTGCCGAGCGTGGTGGGCCGGGACGGCGTGCTCAAGCACGTTGAAATCAAGCTGTGGCCGAAGGAGCACATGGCCCTCCAGTCCTCGGCCCGCGCGCTAAAAGACACGTTGGCGAAAGTGAAGGCATGACCCTTCATGAAGTCGCTGGACACTAAACTGGCTGAAGTCAAAGCGAACCGCGCCTCGCGCGCGTTCATCATCGCCGACGCGAAGGACGCGGATATGGCGTTTGGCGTGCGGGCGCCGGGGCCGCGCGGCTTTTTGGCGAAGCGCGGTGCGCAGCCCGCAAGGTTCTCCCCCGAAGTCTGGAGCCGCGACGAGTTTGGCTACCGCAATCTCCCCGAGTTTCTCGACATCATCCGCGAGATTACTCATCAAGGCTTGGTGGACATCATGCTCATGTCCGCCTACGTGAACGAGCAACTCGCCATCAAGGAGGGCCTTTTCAAGAACTCACACGTCACGCCCGCCGCCCGCGCCAATGACACGACGGACGTGTGGGCCGTGCGCCACGGTTGCTACACGCGCGAGCCAAGCCAGCCCTTCCGCAGCGCAAGCATTGACCACATCCAATGCGGCGAGGTCGAGTGCGACCGCGACGGCAGCGGCAGTTTCCCCGGCGCAAATCTCGGCCTTTACTCCATCACCTACGTCAACGACCTCGATCAGGACCGCGAGGCGTTGCTGTGGTATAAGGAATTCCGCGAGGAGGCCGAGCGGAAGCAGTTCCGGCACTTCCTCGAAGTCTTCGATCCGAACGTGGACTCCGGCATCGCCCCTGAGAAGCTCGGCGAGTTCATCAACGACAACATTCTGCGCACGCTCGCGGGGGTGCCGGAGGCGGGCCGGCCCGTCTTCCTCAAGATCGTCTATCACGGCCCGAGGGCGATGGAGGAGTTGGCGCAATACGACCCGAACCTCGTCGTCGGCATCCTCGGCGGCAGCGCGGGCACAACTTACGACGCCTTCCGGCTCATCCACGACGCGCAGAAATACGGCGCGCGCGTGGCGCTATTCGGCCGCAAGATCAACAACGCCGAGCACCAGCTCGCGTTCATCGAGATGCTGCGGCTCATCACCGACGGCAAGGTGACGCCCGAGGAAGCCGTGCGCGCCTATCACGGCGTGCTTCAGGGCAAGGGCATCAAGCCCGTGCGCGCGTTGGAGGATGATCTCAAACTTACCGACCAGGCGATGAGCTACGACGGCAGCGCGACGAAGCGGTCGACGGTGGAGGTGCGGAGCAACCCGCTGGCCGAGAGGGAAAAACCGAGGGTGATAAATAAAAACGACCAGCCTCCACTCCCATCGCCTGCCAACGACTGGCCCAAGCTGGCCAACGGCAAACCGGACTTTGACCAGATGACCGCCTCGCAACGCAACGCGTATCACAGCGGGCGCTTGAAACGGACTTACGGCTGAACCGCGACGCGTCGCCGTTATCGCAGAAACGCGTCACTCAGGCCACCGTCCACGGGAAGAATGTGGCCGGTCGTCTTGGCGAGGCGATTAGAAACCAGTAGAAAAAACCCCTCCGCTTGGTCGCCGGGAGTGATGGGATTTTTCGTCAGCGTGCGATCCGCGTAAAACCGCGCGAGTCGTTCTGTAAGCGCGTCGCTCGATTCACTCTCGCTGTAAGCAATATTGTATTTTGCCAGGCTAGCAATGACGCGGTCGCGCGGGAACATCGCGCTGCCCTGCACGACGGTCGCGGGCGCGACGCCGTTGACACGGATGAGCGGCGCGAGTTCTACAGCGAGTTCACCGACGAGATGATTTGCGGCGGCTTTCGACGTGTCGTAAGCAACGGAACCTTTTTTCGCGACGACCGCGTTAGCGCTGGTGGTCAGCACCAAGCTGCCGGGCAGACCTTGGGCTAGCCAGTCCTTCTTGCCCTCGTCGGCCACAAGGTAAGAACCCATCACGTTGATAGCAAAGGTGAGCGACCACTTGTCGTCGGGAATGCGTCCAGTGGTGTCCGGCGCGACGAAGATGCCGGCGGTGACAACAATTGAGTCAAAGCCGCCGTAGGCCAACGCCACTTGGTTGAGCATCGCGCGCACGCTCTCACGTTTGGTTATATCGCACGCGAGGCCAATGGCGGTGCCGCAGTTAGAAATCCCCGTGCCCGCCACACCGATGCCCGCCCCGAATTTTTCCGTGATCTCCGTCGCCGTGATCTGCGCGGCCTCCAACTTTAGATCAACGCAGACGAGATGTGCCCCCTCCTTCACAAGCCGGTGCGCCACTTCCTTGCCGATGCCACTGCCTGCTCCGACCACGATGACGACGTGGCGGGCTAACTCCTTCTCTACCGGCATGCGCTTGAGCTTCGCTTCTTCAAGCAACCAATACTCGATGTCAAAGGCCTCCTGCTGCGGAAGCGCAATGTACTGGTCAATCGCTTCCGCGCCGCGCATGACCTCGACAGCGCAGTTGTAGAACTCGGCGGTGACCCGGGACTCGGACTTATCCTTGCCCCACGCGATCATGCCGCAGCCAGGAATGAGGATGACCGTCGGGTTCGGATCGCGCATCGCGGGCGAGTTGGCGTGCCGACACTTTGCGTAATAGGCGGCGTAGTGCTTGCGATAGGCCTCGAGCCCGGCCTTAAGCTTGGCCTTGAGCACGACGACGTCCTCGGCCTGCGGGTTCCAGTCCACGTAGAGTGGCTTGATTTTTGTGCGGAGAAAGTGGTCGGGGCAACTCGTGCCCAACTCGGCAAGCCGTGCGGCGTCCCTCGAGTTTACAAACCGCAAAATCCTCGCGTCGTCCTGCACGGTGCCGATTAAGCGCTGCTGCTGGCTGACTTGGCCGCGCAACCACGGGAGAATGGCGGCAAAGGTTTCATTGCGCTTCTCCTGCGATAGAGTCGCGAACTTCGCGCCGCCGAAAGCGGCGGCGTCGCCGCCCTTGGCCTGATATTTCGCTTCGATGTAGGCGGCGGCCTTCTCAATATAATCTAGCGTGCGGTCGTAGCACTTCTGGTCATCGTTATCCCACGAGATGAAACCGTGCTGCCCCATCATGATGGCGGTGGTTTTTGGGTTCTTTTTGCAGATAGCCTGCATCGCGAGACCCAGCTCAAAGCCAGGACGCATCCAAGGCACATAGGCCATCTCGCCGCCGAAGATCTCCTTGGTCAACGCTACGCACCGCTTACTCGCGGCGATGGAGATGATCGCGTTCGGGTGCATGTGGTCCACGTGCTTCGCGGGGATGAAACTGTGGAGCGGCGTGTCAATCGAGCTGGCGCGCGGGTTGAGGTTGAAGGTGGTGTGATGATAGGCCGCAACCATGTCGTCTTCGGCGGCGGACTTCAGGCCTTTGTCTTTGCGCTTGGCATAGGATTTCTGAAGGTCGAGAAGTTTCTGTTGGTAGAGGGAAGCGAAGTTCTCGCGCAAGCTGGTGCGGAGATCGCCACCTGAACCTTTGACCCAAAGCACTTCGACCGGCTTGCCGGTGAGTGGATCGGCCTCCGTTAGCTTCGAGGAAGTGTTCCCACCGCCAGTGTTGGTGACGCGCAGGTCTGCGCCGAGTTGGTTCGAACGATAGACGAGCCGGTCCACACCCTTGAGTTTTGCGGCTTCGGCGTCGTTCCAAAGGTGGTTGACGAACTGGTAGGTCTTGGTCGGTTTGGCCATAGAGAAGGAGGCAACACTGTGGCGGCGAGTGAGGCGCGGCAATTTTTTTCGCTGATTTCAGGTCTGCCTCCGCCAGCATCTCGACAGTTTCCTCCCGCCGCCGGCTTGTCCCCCGCCATTGCTGGAAGCGTAGCTGAAGCTCGGGGCCTCTGGGCGACCATCGCCCAAGAACTGGGGAGGTTTACGGTCTGTTTAGTGTTGCAGACCTTCGTCGTGCTGGGTTTCGCGGCCTTTTATTCGCAGGACTGCGCTCGGACGGTAAAAAATTCAGGCACAACAGCCTACTGTGGTCCGTGACCACTTGCGTGAGCGCACCGATGCTCTCGCTGGTAACGCGATCGATAGCTGCAATGCGAAAAACGGACCACCGCGGCGGGGTTACTTCGGGCTGCACTGGCCGCCACACGCGGCTGCGTGAGGCGGAATCATTTGCCTAATGATAGCGAGCGAGGTGCTGACGCAACCGCTTACTTTGCAGCGCGGGCTTTGTCAGACAACGAGCCGAGGAACGCGACGATGGCCTTGACCTCGTCGTCCTTAAGTTCCTTGCCGAGTTGGTGCCAAGCCATCTTCTTCACGGCGTCAGACAGCGTGGCCACCTTACCATCGTGGAAGTAGGGCGCAGTCAACGCGATGTTGCGCAACGTAGGCACCTTGAACTTAAACTTGTCATCATTATCTTTGGTGACCGCGAAACGCCCGAGGTCGCTGGTCTCATAAGGGTTTACCAAGCCCACCTTCATATACATGTTACCGCCGATGAGCGGCCCAGTGTGGCAGGTGGTGCAACCGGTCTTGAGAAAGAGCTCAGCCCCCTTGAGTTCCTGCGCGTTGAGCGACGTGTCGTTACCTTTGAGCAGGTCATCAAACCGATCGTGTGTGACCAGCGTCCGCTCAAAGGCCGCGATAGCGCGCGCCAGATTGTCGTAGGTGAGTTGGTCGCCGCCGGCAGTAAAGGCCTTAGCAAAAAGCGGCGGATAATCGCTGGTGGCCTTGAGTTTTTTGATTACCTCGGCCTCGCTGGGCATGGCCATTTCCCCGGGATTGAGGATGGGACCCTTGGCCTGCGCGACGAGATCAGCAGCGCGGCCGTCCCAAAACTGGGCGAACTGAAAACCAGCGTTGAGGGACGTAGGTGAATTGCGCCCACCGCGCTTGCCAAAAGCTCCGGGGGAAGTTGGCTCGTTATCCACGCCCGCGCCCTTGCCCTCGATGTTGTGGCAGGAATTGCAAGACTGCGAATTGTTGGCGGACAAGCGTTTGTCGAGGTAGAGCTTCTTGCCCAACGAGACGAGCGCGGGAGTATCGTTTTCTGCGCCGGGCGGTTTGTCGGGCAGCGGAACGATGAGGGCCGCCTTGGCGGACGCGCGCACATCGGCTGCTCCTGCCGCACCAGCGGACGCCGGGATGAGGACAGAAATTGCAGAGGCAACCAGACAAAGGGATTGAACTGTGAATTTGTGCATATTTATTTTGGCAGAGTGTCTGACGCCGCGATTCAAATTAGATTCGGTTTCAGTTTAGAAAAAGTGCCTTGAAGCAGGCCAATGGCAAACTGATTTATGGCATGACAAGGCGGTAGAAACAAAAAACCCCTGCCGGTTACCCGGCAGGGGGTGTTACTGAGCGAGGCTCAGATTAGAACTTGTAAACCAAGCTCAACGCAACCAGGTGGGCGTTATTGAGACCCCCAGCGGCGACGCCACTGTTCACATTGCCCGGGAGATGGGCACCAGCACTGCAGTCGTGATCCCAGCGATACTCGAGGCGGCTAAGAACATTGGCCCAGAGCTGATAATCAAGGGTGATGGTGGTGGCGAGGATTTCTGCAGCACCCATGCCAGCAACGTTAGCTGCACCTCTTGTAGCTTGTCCTACAGCACCACCGAGAGCGAGTCCGACACCATTATCGAAGTATTCAATACGGGTATTGAGCGATAGCTTCTCGATGCCAACGTTTTTGAACGTCAGGTAAGCAGCCAGAGAGGTAGTATCGGCTGCATTGTCATTGCGGATGGTGTCGTAAGCGAGCCCGAGTTTGATGCTCTCCCAGAAAGTCGGGAGCGTGCCGCTCACGTGAATGTTTTGGAAACTTGTTGCATTGGCAGCAGCGGCGCCAGTCTGTCCAGTGACGACGCCGGCGTTGAGCGTGGCGCCCTTAAGGAAGCCAAAGCTGTCCGGTGCGGTGAGACTCACGCTGCCCAGGTAGGTCTTTTGTGATTGAACGGTGCGGCGGAGGCCAAGACCAGTGTCTTGAGCGTTAACGACACCACCCTGGATGCTCATTACGTCGTTCACCTTGTAGCTGGCCAAGATGCCCTCGTGCTGGAAGGGGCCAACGGTGTAGGCATAGCTGCGGCTGTAGTTCGGATTGTCAGCGCTGTTATTGCCTTCGTAACCAACGATGGTGTTGAAGGTGCCGACCTTGACGGTGAGACCATTGCCCACAGGGACGTTCAAGGCGATGTAGCCCTGAGCGAGCGAAATATTGCCCGCCGTGCTCGCACCGCCGCCCAGCGTGTTGCCGAGCACAGCAGCATCTGGACCCATCCAAATTTCAGCGAGGTAACCGGCAGACCATTCACCCTCATCAAGGGGCTTCTGAATGGTGAGTTGGATTACGTCCAGGTTAAAACCATCGCCCTTGCGAGCGAGGTAGGATGAACCTTGACCGGCAGCGAAGCCAGTGGATTGTCCGGGGTTCCAGTGAACCGACGTGCTGACATAACCGCTGATTTGCGTGCCGGAGACGGCCGTGAGCAATTGATTTGCCGGCTTTTCTTCCGCTTGAGCAACCGCGCCGAAGCTGATCACGCCTGCGGCGGCCAGCCCCATTGTCCATTGATTGACTTTCATTTTATTAGTTCCTCTTTCGAGTTGTTGACTGTTTGTTTCTTTGCGTTTTGCTTGCGGGCAAAAACCGTTTGCCCACACACCAAGAACGGTGCATTGAGGAGGAAATTAGCAATCAGCCGGGGTTTGGCAACTGTTTTTTTTGTTTTTTTTACCCCCCCCCCCACCGGCGGGGCAAAAGGTTGCGTCCAGGGGAGATCACTTGGCTGGCTTGGAGGGGGGCTTTTCCTTGAAAGTCGAGCGCAGCAGCCAATGGCGCTTGAGGCCCTGCACCAAGTCGTCCGTGTGGATGATGGCGGAGGAAATCTCGGTCAGCAGGTTGGTGTTGGCGGCCACTTGGGCATTCAGATTGCTGGTGAGGTTGGCGAGGTTGGATAGCGAAAGGTCCAAGTTCAGGGCGAGCTTGGTGAAGTTGGTGTCGGCCTGAGCTAAGGTGCCGTCGGCGGTTTGCATGAGGCGGCGCGTCTCGGCGAGGGTGGAATTCGCGTTGCTAAAGGTGGTGCGGGCCTCGGCCAGCGTGGCGCGGACCGAGGCCAGCGTTTGATCGGCAGCGGTGTTCAGGTTCGTCGGTAGCAGCCAGGTGCCGAGCGAGCCGGCGGGGTTGGTAAGGTTGGCGGTGATGCGGTGAACGTTCGCGCTGACGGGGTGGAAACTGGCAACCAGGTGGTTGGCATTGCTGGCGATGGGCTGCAGCTCAGCGATGCGCGTGTCGAGGTTTGAGAGGGTGCGCGTGGTGGTGGCCAGCAGCGCGACGACTTGGTTGGTGAGGCTCAGAATGTTGGGCAAGGCGGCCTCAGCCTGCGTGACGAGCTTTTCCGCACGCTGAGCGAGTGCGGGCGATTCGTTGGCGATGATGTGATACGGCGGGGAACCGGCGGACCAGTTGGTGTAAGTGGCGGCCGGTTCGTGCCAGATCCGGGTGATGAGCTTGCCTTTTATCTCGTAGGCGGCGCGCAAGTTCTTCTTGGAGCCGTCCGAGTTGGTATAGCCGTTCCAGCCGCCGGGCATGATCTCCAAATAACGCCCACTGAGCAGATCCGCGCCCACGCGCACGCGCGAATCATTCCAGATGTAACCAATGGAGTGGCTGCGGACGATGAATTCCACATACACGAAATGTCCTTCGTAGTATTCGCCGGAGTCCGGCGGCACCGGGCGGATGCGCGTGATCTCACCGGCATCAAAGCCCATCAGCTTGATCTTGTCGCCCTCCTTGAGGCCCGCCGCGCTGTCGACATAGGTGTAAAACGGCGCGCGCAAGTCGAACCAGCCCCGGTTTTCCGCCGTGTGATAGAGGTAATAGCCAAAGCCGGAGAGCAGCAGCACGGTGGCGAGGATGACAAACACGCCAACGGCGTGCTCCACGCGGCCGAGCCGGGTGCGGAGTTGCGGGGTGAGGTCTTGCAGTGCCATGGCTAATTAGGGGACGGAGATGTTTGTGCGGCGCTCATGCAGCCAGAAATTCGCGGATAGTGGATTCCTCGCTGGCGATTAGTTCCGTGCGTCCGCCCAACGACAACCACCGACGGCCTTGCAACAAGGCGAACTGTCGCGCTTGGTCGCGCCACAAGCGCAAGTCATCCGTCGTGGCCACGATGGCAAGTGGACGTCCGCCCAGCCAGGCGTGGCCGGCGTTGAACGCGGCCAACGTGTCGAGCCACCAACGGACCTGGCGCGGGTCAAGGCCGGCCAATGGGTTGTCTAGCAACAGCACTTCGGGCCGAAGCACGAGCGCGCGGGCGAGGGCGACGCGCTGTCGCCATCCGCGATTAAGCTGGCCCGCCAGCTGCGGCGCGGAGTCCGCCAGGCCCGTGAGCGCCAGCACGGTCTCGACGGCCTCGTTGGTTTCCTCGGCCGGGCAGTTGCGATGATAGCGCAGGGGCAGCGCGATGTTCTCCCGCACGGTCATCTGCGGGAACAGCCGCCCGCCGTTTTCAAACACTACGCCCATCCGCAGCCGTGCCGCCACCAACTCTGGTTGCGTCATCACCGTGATGTCCTCACCAAAGAGCAAATGCTGCCCGCCTGACGGATGCTGCAAGCCGGCCACCGTCGTCAGCCAATCGCTTTTTCCCGACCAATGCCAGCCGCCGACCGCCCAATATTCGCCCGGCCGCAACTGCCAACTTACCCGCTCAACCAGGGCCACGTCAGGCTCCAGCACGGCTGCAATGTCCGCCTGCACCAACTCGATTAGCGGCGCAGCAGCATCGATGGAGGCAGGCGTATTCACATCACAACATAGACCAAGATGAACAAGGCGTCCGCCGCCACACAACCCGCCACGCTCTGCGCCACCGCGCGCGTGGTCGCATCGGACACATCCTCCAACCGCAACGGTTGCGCCAGCCCTTGAAAACAGGTCACCGTCGCGATGATTGCCCCGAACGTCGCCGTTTTCAACGCGAGCAACGCGAAATCCTCCCACCGCAAAGCGCGGGCGATTTGGTTGAAGTAATCTCCCGGCGTCAACGGCACATCTTGGAGAAAAATGAACAGGTAACCGCTGAACACCGCCACCAAGATCAAATACACCGTCAGCGAGAAAATCGCCGCCGCCAACCCTATCACGCGCGGCATCACCAAGTAATGCACGGGGTCAATGCCCAATGCCTCTAGGGCTTCCACCTCGCCCTGTGCACGGCTGAGGCCCAACTCCACCACGATGGCCGTACCCACGCGCGCCAACACCAACAGGGCCGTCGCCAAGGGCCCCAGCTCTCGAATCAGCACGGTCACCATCACTGTCCCCGCATATTGCTCTGCCCCAACGCGTTGCAACAGCGAAACTGTCTGCGCTACGATCACCAACCCCAGTGCCAACCCGAAAAACACCACACCCGGCAGCAGCCGAACGCCGGCGCGGTCAATTTGCGTGCGGATGAGCGGGTGTGTGACCCGCCACGCCGCGTTGAACTTGGTAAACGTGACGCCAAGGGTGATAAGCGCGAACGCGCCGACGCCCTGAATGGTTTGCAGCAGCCGGAAAATCTGCTGCCCCACGAAGTTGAGGTAACTGCGGGGCAGTGCCAGCCCGCTTGCCTGTAGCGGCGGTGCGGCGGGCTTGGCGGAGTCTTGATCCACGCGCACAGCTTAGGCGGCGCGGGAAGCGGGGGACAACGAGATTTTGCGTGGCCAGAAAATCCCCAGCGGAAAGCGCCAGCCATCGCACGGGAGACTCGCTGGGCGTTAGGACGATTGGCACACTCCGCACCTCGCTCAGTAATCCTTCAACGCTCCCTTGCGCAGCGCGTCCCTCTCTGGCTCGGGCAGCCCCCGGTTGTAGCGGTAAATCGAATCCTCAAAGTCACCATAAAGCGGGTTCGGCAGCACGATGAAGCGTCGACCAAATTCCTTCGCCAGCCGGTCCACCTCGGCAATGCGCGTGGCCGCATCCTTTCCATCGAAGGCTTCGCTGAAATCATTTAGATTATCGCCCAGCAACAGCACGATCTCGTGCGTCGCGCTGACCGCGGCACGGCGCTTGGCCTTGCTACCCTCGGTGGTGCGCAGCAACAGGTGCGCGTCGTCCGCATTGGGGAATCCCTTTGCCCGTAAATTCGCCAAGGTACCCGCCTGCTCTTCTATGCGGCGATTTGAAACGTAAAACACCTCCACCCCGCGCGCTGCGGCGTGCGTGAGAAACTCCACCGCCCCCGCCAGCGCCTCGGCACGGGCGAGATCCACCCACTGCCGCCACGTCGCGGGCGCGTAACTCTGCCGCGTCTTGACGAGCCGCGCCTGATACGGGCTGTTGTCCAGCACGGTTTCATCCACATCCACGACCACGGCGCGTTTCTTGGGCGCAGGATTCGCCTTCAACTCCTCGTCCAGCACGCGGCGCGCGAGGTTAAAGGCCTGGTGACACAGCGCGCGAT
>Ga0194129_10001956_pt1 | contig 32170 bp, 36 predicted proteins | sample TA2KigCa35mmetaG_FD_150862 | JGI IMG/M metagenome (GOLD analysis project Ga0194129, IMG submission 150862) | Freshwater microbial communities from Lake Tanganyika, Tanzania - TA2015038 Kigoma Deep Cast 35m | ecosystem: Environmental > Aquatic > Freshwater > Lake | place: Tanzania: Lake...
AGGGCATCCAGGCAGACCCACGCCACCAGCCGCCGTGGAATGCTGTCGCTCTCCTGGGTGTCGGGGCCGCTGTAGACGATGCCCTCGCGCTCGGCGCGGCTGTCGTCTTCGCTGAGACCGCCTGGCCGCACGATCGTCCAGTCGAGCCCGCTGCGCTCAAGCCATTGCTCGCCCAGGCGCTTCCACACCAGGATCAGGCCAAACAGGTTGAGCTGGTGCAGCCAGCGGCCGGCGCACAGCGAGCTCACCAGCACCACCCGCTTGACGCCGGCACTGTGGCAGGCGGCGATCTGTTCGCGGATCGCCAGGGCATCCACCTTGAGAGGGCCGGCCAGGTCGATCGAGGGCCGCGCCCCGGTGGCGATCACCAGGGCCTCGCAGCCGTCCAGGGCCTGGACCAGGGCGGCGCGATCGCACAGTTCCAGGCGCATCACCTCCAGACCCGGGCGTCCTTCGAGTTCGGCGGGCAGCTGGGAGCCCGGCCGCAGGATGGCGCGCACGCTCTGGCCGCGCCGCAGCGCTTCATCGGCAAGACGCCAGCCGGTTTTGCCCGAGGCGCCGGTGATCGCCAATGTCATGGTGCGTGGAGCGTCTGCTGGCTGATTGTGGCGAGCGACGGCGCCCCAGCGTTGCGCCAGGCTGGCAGCGACACAGAGCATTTCCATGCCGGAGATCGATCAGGCCCGCTGGCAGCAGCACTGGCAGCAGCGCTGGTATCCGGTGGCCTACCTCGAGGATCTCGACCGGCGCCGGCCCCAGGCCTTCACGCTGCTGGGCGAAGACCTGGTGCTGTGGTGGGACGCGGCCAGCGGCCAGTGGTGCGCCTTTGCCGATGCCTGCCCGCATCGCCTGGTGCCCCTGAGCGATGGTCGCCTCAACGCCCGCGGCGAGCTGGAGTGCCCGTATCACGGTTGGAGCTTTGCCGCTGACGGGACCTGCACCACGATTCCCCAGGCCACCGCTGAGCAGCAGCGTGTGGCCTGCAGCAGTGGCCGTGCCCATTGCCGCACCCATGCCACCGCCGTGGCCCAGGGGCTGTTGTTCGTGTTTGCCGGTGATCCTGAGCTGGCCCCCTTGGTGGCGCTGCCCGTGGTGCCAGCGCTCGAGGAGCCCGGCTGGCTCGTGCAGGGCACCTTCCGTGATCTGCCGATGGATGCGCTCACCCTGCTGGAGAACGTGCTCGATGTGAGCCATGTGCCCTTCACCCACCACCGCACCGTGGGCCGCCGCGACAACGCGGCACCGGTGGAGGCCGAGCTCACGGGCTTCGGGGCCGAGGGGTTCACCGCCACCTGGGCCGAGGGGCCACGCCGTGGGCGACTGGGCAGCCAGTTCACCACCTTCACGGCCCCCTGCCTGATGTGGCACGACCTCACCGCCAAGGGGTTCGGTCGCATCCTGACCGTGGTCTACGCCACCCCCATTCGCCCCGGCGAGTGCCGCCTGTTCGCCCGCTTTCCGTTTCAGTTCAGTTCGCCCTTGCCGAAGCTGCTGGTGGGCCTGCGGCCCCGCTGGCTGCAACACCTGGGCAACCACGTGGTGCTCGACGACGATCAGATCTTTTTGCACTGGCAGGAGCGGGCCCTGGCGGCGCGCGGCGGGGCCGAGCGCTTTGAGCAGGCTTGCTACCTGCCCACCGGCTCCGATCTCTACGTGCGCCAGCTCTACCGCTGGGTGCGCGAGCTGGGCGGCACACCCTTTCCGGGTCAGCCGTTGCCGCCCCGGCAACTCAGCGAGCCGCTGCTGGAGCGCTGGAACGCCCACACCCGGCACTGCCGAGCCTGCTCGGGGGCATTGCGCCGCATTCGCCGTGGGCGCGGGGTGCTGATCGTGGCCCTGGCGGCCGAGCTGGTGCTGACCGCTCTGCCGCTACCGCTGATGCCTGTGAAGCTGGGCTTGCTGCTGCTGCTGATCGCCGGCGGCCTGGCGTTGCGCCAGCTCAACCGCTGGGAGCGGCAGTTGCTGCAGGGCGACGGCAACCCGCCCCGAAACAGGCTGGCTTAGGTTTGATGTTTAGAGGAGACGGCTTTAGGCATGGCATCCCAGCGCCTCAAGGTGGTTGTTGAGCGCCATTCCGATGGCTATGTGGCTTACCCCCTCGGGATCAAGGGCGTCGTCGTTGGGCAGGGAGACTCCTACGAAGAGGCGCTGGAGGATGTGCGCTCAGCGATCGCTTTCCACAGGGAGACATTCGGTCCTGATGCTTTTCAACAGGATGACCCTGTATGGGAGGTCTTCCTGGCCGAGACCGTTCTGGCTGGCTGATGCCGAAATTTCCGGTTGATGCACCCGCTTGATCGCGTTTTAAAGGCGCTTCAGACGCTCGGTTTTGAACTGGTCCGTGAAGGGAACCACATCGCCATGACCAGGGCTAATCCAGATGGCACAAGGACACCTCTCACGATGCCCAATCATCGTTTGATCAAAGGATCAATCCTTCGGCTCATCCTCAGGCAATCGGACATCAGCAGAGAAGATTTTCTTGCTGCCTATCTGGAGAGCTGAGCCATCACCTCGGTGATGGTTGCGGCTTCCACATCGTCACGGATCACCACCGAACCGATGCCGGTGGGTAGCACGAAGCGCACCTTGCCGTCGCGCACCTTCTTGTCGCCCTGCAGGCACTCCAGCACGGCGGAGGGCTCCAGGTTGGGCATGGTCAGCGGCAAGCCAGCGGCCCGCACCATGGCCCGCTGGCGGCGCTGCTCGCCAACGCCCCAGAGGGTCATGGCGCAGGCGATCTCGCCGGCGGCCAGCATCCCCAACCCCACGGCTTCGCCGTGTAAGTAGGTGCCGTAGCCGCAAAGGGTCTCGACCACATGGCCGAGGGTGTGGCCGTAGTTGAGGATCGCCCTTAGACCGCCTTCGCGCTCATCGGCGGCCACCACCCGGGCCTTGGCGGCGGCGGAGCGCTCGAGCACACGCTGCAGCAACTCCGGTCCCAGAGTTGCCTCGCTGGCCAGGCCGCTGTGCGGGTCGCGGGCAGCCGCAGCCTCGAGTTCAGCAAACAGGGGAGCATCACCGATCACCCCGTACTTGATCACTTCGGCCATGCCGGCGCGGAATTCCCGCTCCGGCAGTGAGGCCAGCACCGTTGGGTCGATCAGCACCAGCCGCGGCTGGTGAAAGGCGCCGATCAGGTTCTTGCCACCGGGGTGGTTGACGCCGGTCTTGCCGCCGATGGCCGCATCGACCATGGCCAACAGGGTGGTGGGCACCTGCACCACGGCGATGCCCCGCAGCCAGGTGGCGGCCGCAAAGCCAGCCATGTCGCCCACCACACCGCCGCCGAGGGCGACGATCAACGAGCCACGCTCGAGCTTGCGCTCAAAGGCGGCGTCGTGGATCAGTGCCACGGTGGCCTGTGTCTTCTGGTCTTCGCCCGCCTCGATCACCAGGACGTTGGCGTCAAAACCGGCCCGCTTGAGGCTGGCCAGGGCTGCGGCTCCGTAGTACTCACTGACCACGGGGTTGGTCACCACCAGCACCTTGGTGCCCGCATTGAACCCCCGAGCAGCGACCTGCTCGCCCAGCTGCGCCAGGGCACCACGGCCGAATACCACGGGATAGGGGTTGGCGCTCAGCGCCACCTCGATCGTGCGCAGGGCGGTGGACGGCGTGGGCATCGGCAGTCGCGGGCTGCGCCGAGGCTACGGCGGCTGCCGGCTGATCCATAGGCTGAGCGTCCCGGTTGCCCGCTGAGACCATGGATGCCGAGCGCCTGCGGGCCCTGTTCACCAAGGCCTACGGCCAGCGCGGCCCCAGCGAGGCCCAGTGGCGGGAGTTGTATGCCCCCGACGTGCATTTTCAGGACCCCACCCAGGAGCACCACGGGCTGGACGCCTACATCAAGGCCCAGGAAGGGCTGCTGAAGCGCTGCGACGACACCTATCTGCTGCCGGGTGCCCTGGTCATCGAGGGCCAGGCGGCCTTCGTCGAATGGGAGATGGGCCTGAAGATCAAGGGCATCACCTTTGTGTACCCCGGGGTGACGCGGCTGCGTTTCAGCGACGCCGGCCTGATCGTCGAGCACCGCGATTACTTTGATTTTGTGGGCCCCACTTTCGGCCCGGTGCCGCTGCTGGGCGGTTTCGTGCGCTGGCTCTACGGCCGGTTTGTGGGCTGATTCAGGGCAAGGTGATTCAGGGCAACGTGAAGCCCGACTGCAGGTGCTTGAGGTCGAGCATCACCCAGGTCACCCAGATCACCAGAGCCAGCACACCGCTCGCCGCGGCAAAGCGCCCCAGGGTGCGCACCACCACGGTGGTGAAGCTGATCTCTTTCACGGGAACTCCTGGGTTGAGACCCCATCATGCTGGGGCCGGGCGTCGACGCTGCAGCAGCCGCTGCCATGGCTGTGTCGCCACGGTGGGTTCGATGATGGGTGCTGCTGAGTCATGTGTTGGTGATGAAGTTGCCCGAGGGTTGGCGCGTCTGGCTGCTGGTGATCGGCCTCAATGTGATGGCAGCCGCGCTGTGGTTCGTGGATCGTGGTGTCGAGCGACCGGAGCCCGGCGGCAGCCTCTGGCAGCTGATCCGTTCGCTCGGTTCCGGAGGCTGAGCGGTATGCCGACTCTGCAGCAGCCAGCCCTGGTGGCCCCGCTGACGCTGTTGTACGACGGCGGTTGTCCGCTCTGTCTGCGCGAGGTGCGCATGTTGCGCGGTCGCGATCAACGGCTTCATCCCCAGGCGCCGCGCCTGGTCTTTGTGGACATCGACGCCCCCGACTACGACCCCAAGGCCCATGGCGGCATCAGCTACCGCGAGGCCATGGGGCGCATCCACGGGCTGTGCAGCGATGGCACGGTGCTGCGCGATGTGGCGGTGTTTCGCGAGGCCTACCGGCTCGTGGGTCTGGGCTGCCTCTATGCCCCCACCGACTGGCCCCCGTTGCGGCCCGTGGTCGACGGGGTCTATGGCCTCTGGGCCCGCTGGCGGCTGCGGATCACAGGGCGTCCCGACCTGGATCGGCTGTGCGCCTGCCGCGTTCCCACTGAGGGTTGATGACGGCAGCGGCGCGTCTGATCAACGGCCCCCAGGAGGCTCCAGCCACTGTGCTGCTGGCCCACGGTGCCGGTGCGCCGATGGACAGCCCGTTCATGGCGGCGATCGCCACGGGCCTGGCCGCCGGCGGCTGGCGGGTGGTGCGCTTCGAGTTTCCGTACATGGTCCAGCGGCGTGTCGATGGCCGTCAGCGGCCCCCTGATCGCCTGCCGAAACTGCTGGATGTATTTCGCGCTCAGGTGGCACTCGAAATCGATGCACAGGTGTACATCGGTGGTAAGTCCATGGGCGGGCGCATCGCTTCACTGCTGGCTGCTGAGCTGGGGCCTGATTCCTCTGCGGGCTCAGGCATACGTGGTTGCCTGTGCCTGGGCTACCCGTTCCATCCGCCGGGCAAACCTGAGCAGCTGCGCACCGACCATCTGGCCACGCTGAGCACCCCGACCTTGATCCTGCAGGGTGAGCGCGATGCGTTTGGCAAACGCCATGAGGTTGAGGGCTACACCCTTTCCAGCGCCATCGAGCTGCGCTGGATCCCCGCCGGGGACCACAGCTTCAAGCCCAGCCGCAGCTCGGGGTTGACCCAAGACGCCAACTGGGAGGTGGCGGTGCAGGCCTGCGATCAGTTTCTGCGGCAGCAGCTGCAGGGCACGGGCGCCCGCTCCGATCAGGAGCACAGGACGGCCAGCAGCCCTGCGCCGTAGCGGGCGAGCTTGGCTGCCCCGATGCCGCTGATGTGGCCGAGGGCCTCCACATCCTGGGGCCTGCGGGCCGCCAGATCCATCAGGGTGCGGTCGTGAAACACGACGTAGGGCGGCACCCCCTGGGCGCGGGCCTGCTCGCGGCGCCAGTCCTTGAGTGCCGACAGCAGGCTCTCATCGACGTCCAGCTCGCCATCGAACCCGGCCCTGGCCCCGCCAGCCCGTGATGGGGCCTGGCCAGAGCGCCGCCGGCTCTGCTGTTGGGGCGGCGGCAACGGCAGCTCCAGCACTGTTTCGCCCCGTAGCAGCGGCCGCACCAGCTCCTGGGGGCCCAGCTGCAGGCCGCCCTTGCCATCCGGCACCGGTTGCAGGTAGCCGAGCCCGGTGAGTTGACGCACGAGGGTGCGCCATTGGCTGCGGTCGAGCTCGCGGCCGATGCCGTGCACACTCAGCTGGTCGTGCCCCAGCTGACGGATGCGCTCGGAGCCGCCCCCCAGCAGCACATCGACCACCTGGGCGGCGCCAAAGCGGGCGCCCGTGCGCACCACGGCCGAGAGCAGCTTCTGGGCCGGCACCGTCAGGTCGGCCAGGGCCTTGGGCTCCAGGCAACCGTCACAGTTGCCGCAGGGTGTGGCCAGCGCTTCGCCGAAGTGGCGCAGCAACACCTGCCGGCGGCAGCCGGCGGCCTCGCTGTAGGCGATCAGGGCCTCGAGCTTGCCGTGCTCGATGCGCTTTTGCTCCTCAGGGGCGCCCGACGCGTCGATGAAGCGGCGCAGCTGGGGGATGTCGCCCGGGCCATGCAGCATCCAGGCCACGGCCGGCAGACCGTCGCGGCCGGCGCGACCCGTCTCCTGGTAGTAGGCCTCCAGGCTCTTGGGCAGATCGACGTGGGCCACAAAGCGCACATCGGGTTTGTCGATGCCCATGCCGAAGGCAATGGTCGCCACCACCACGACGGCAGCCTCGTTGCGAAAGCGCTGCAGGGCGGCGCTCCGCTGTTCGCTGCTGTGCCCAGCGTGATAGGCCACAGCATCAAAGCCCGCCTGCCGCAGTTTGGCGGCGATGGCATCGACGCGGCTGCGGGAGCGGGCGTAGACGATCCCCGCCTCACCCTGATGCTCGTTAAGGAAATCCAGCAACTGCTGCTGCGGCGACTGTTTGGCCCGCAGCAGGTAGGTGATGTTGGGGCGATCGAAGCTGGCCAGAAACACCGGGCCGTTCTCGAGCCGCAGGCGCTCGATGATCTCGGCGCGGGTGCGCGGATCGGCCGTGGCGGTGAGCGCCAAGCGCGGCACCGACGGGAACCGCTCGGCCAGCACCCCCAGGGCGATGTATTCGGGTCTGAAGTCGTGGCCCCACTGGGAGACGCAGTGGGCCTCATCGATCGCGAACAGACTGATGGCTGGGCCCCCAGATCCGCCGCCCGCCCCAGCTGTCAGGGCTGCCAGGGTTGCCAGCTGATCGAGCAGATCGCCGCCCAGCAGCCGCTCGGGCGACACATACAGCAGATCCAGCTCTCCGGCCTGCAGTGTTCGCCAGATGGCGCTGGCCTCAGCCGGGTCGAGGCCCGAATGCAGTGCCGCCGACGCCACCCCCAGCTGCTGCAGCGCCTCGACCTGGTCCTGCATCAGCGCGATCAGCGGTGAGACCACCACCGCCAGCCCGGGCCTGCACAGGGCCGGCACCTGGTAGCACAGGGATTTGCCGCCCCCGGTGGGCATCAGCACCAGAGCCGAGCCGCCGCCCAGCACATGGCGCACGATCGCCTCCTGGGGCCCGCGGAAGGCGCTGTAGCCCCACACCTGCCGCAGCACCTGCAGGGGATCGGCGCGCTCAAAGCGGGTCTCTGGAGCCAAGCGCCGGCAGCGGGTGGATCAGCGCCCCACAATGGCGCCACGACCGCCTGCCGTGATGTCTGCCCCTGCGAATCGCACCGCTGCGGCCTGGGCGTTTCTGGCGCCGGCGCTGCTGTTGCTCGCGCTTTCGGTGCTGATCCCGGCCCTGATGGCCCTGGTGATGGCCTTCACCCAGGCCGGCCTCGACGTGAGCGAACCGCTGCGCTTCGTGGGTCTGGCCAATTTCAGGCGCCTGCTGGCCGACCCGATGGTGGTGCGGGTGGCCACCACCACGGCCCTCTATCTGGTGGGCATCGTGCCGCCGGTGGTGCTGGGTTCGCTGGCGCTGGCGGTGCTGGTCAACCGCCAGCTGCCGGGCATGCACTGGTTTCGCGGCGCCTTGTACACCCCTGTGCTGGTCTCGATCGTGGTGGCGGCGATCGCCTTTCGCTGGCTCTATGCCGAAAACGGTTTGATCAACGGTTGGCTGACGGCCTGGCTGGGCGACCGTTTCAGTCCGATCGCCTTTCTCAGCTCGCCCCAGCTGGCCCTGCCCGCGGTGATGCTGGTGACCCTGTGGAAGGGTCTTGGCTACTACATGGTGATCTTTCTGGCGGGGCTGCAGGGCATTTCGCCGGAGCTGTACGAAGCCGCCTCCCTCGATGGCAGTGAGGGCTGGCGCAAACACCTCGACATCACCCTGCCGTTGCTAAGCCCCTACGTGACTCTGGTGGCTGTGATCTCGGCCATTGCCGCCACCAAGGTGTTTGAGGAGGTGTATCTGATGACCCAGGGGGGGCCTTCAGATGCTACCCGCACGATTGTGTATTACGTCTACGACCAGGCCTTCGCCGAGCTTGAGATCAGCTACGCCTGCACCGTGGGCCTGGCCCTGTTTCTGGCCGTGTTGCTGTTGAGCCTGGTGCGCTATGCCTTTGCCGGCGATCGCGGACTCACCTGAGCCACACGCGCCGCAACTGGCACAGTGGGGGATTGGCGCCCAGTTTGCAGGTGTTGCTCGATTCCATCGGCATCGTTGGTGGTGGTCAGCTGGCTTTGATGCTGGCCGAGGAGGCTCCGGCCCTGGGTGTGGCCCTGCATGTGCAGACCCCCAACGCCAACGACCCGGCGGCGCCCCTGGCCAGCAGCCTGGAGCTGGCGGCCCTCGATGACCTCCAGGCCACCCGCCGGTTGTCCCGGCGCTGCGCCGCCATCAGCTTCGAGAACGAGTGGCTCGATCTGGCGGCTCTGGAAGAGCTGGCGGCAGAGGGTGTTCAGTTTGTGCCCGAGCTCAGCTGCCTCGAGCAGCTGGTGAGCAAGCGGCGGCAGCGTGAGTTGCTCAACCGGCTCGATCTGCCGGCACCCCGATGGTGCGGCCTCGAGGCGGTGCTGCAGCCGCGCCGCAGCAAGTGCGATGGATCGTCCGAGTCGGAGCGTCGCTCTGACGAGGGCGAGCGCGATGAGCCCTCCGCGCCCGTGCCCCAACTGCCTGAAGGCCTGGCCTTCCCGGTGATGGCCAAGGCGGCCACCGGTGGCTACGACGGCAAGGGCACTCGGGTGCTCCACCAGAAGGCCGATCTCGAGGCCCTGCTGGCGGCTGTTGACCCGCACGACTGGATCCTGGAAGAGCTGGTCGCCTTTGAGCTGGAGCTGGCCCAGCTCGCCTGCCGCGACCGCCAGGGCCGGGTGCAGTGCTACCCGCTGGTGCAGACCCATCAGCACCAGCACGTGTGTGACTGGGTGCTGGCGCCCGCGCCGGTGCCCCATGCGGTGCAGGCCCAGGCGCGCAACCTGGCGGCCTCGTTGCTCACCGCCATCGGCTACGTGGGCATGGTGTCGCTGGAGCTCTTCTATGGGCGGGCCGGTCTGCAGGTTAATGAGATCGCCCCGCGCACCCACAACGCCGGCCATTTCTCGATCGAAGCCTGCCACACTAGTCAGTTTGCCCAGCACCTGCGGATCGTGGCCGGTTTGCCGATGGGCGATGCGGCCCTGAAGCTGCCCGGCGCCCTGATGGTCAATCTGCTGGGCTTTGACGCCGCCGCCTTTGACGACGGCACAGGCGCCACCACGGGCGACTACCTCGGCCAGCGGCAGGCGCTTGCCGACCTGCCAGGTGCAGCGCTGCACTGGTACGGCAAGCAGGGCGGAGGCCTGGGCCGCAAGCTCGGTCACCTCACCCTCACCCTGGAATCCCCAGACCCCCAGGCCCGCGTGGCCGAGGCGATGCAGAAGCTTGAGCAGGTGCGGCAGATCTGGCCGCTACCTCAGGCCCGCTGAAGCGCTTACAGTCTAGGTGGACTGCCGTGTTGGTGACTGCCTTTCACAGTTTTCTGATCTGACTCCCTTTTCGACATGGGGGGTCTGCAGCGGAAGCAACGTAAGCCGGCCTTGCAGCCGGAAACGGCGCCCCGCCCTTGACCCCCCTTCTGGTTCCACCAGGTCGAACACTGGGGCAAGACGGCACAGCGGTCCACCCTCTTCAACCCAGCTTCAAGCAACCCAGCCTCAGCGCACCTCGATCAGTTCAGCGGCGGGGTAAAGCACCTTGGCCAGCTGGGCGTACTTGTCATCAGCGGCCCGGTACCCGGCGGCGCACACCACCCAGCTGCGGTAGGGCGAATCGTCCAGTCCCAGCAGCCGGTCGTAGGCGGAGGGGTCAAAGCCCTCGATCGGGCAGATGTCCACCTCCAGCAACGCCGCGGCGGTCATGAAGGTGCCCAGGGCGATGTAGACCTGGCGGCCGATCCATTCGGCGATCGCCTGGGCGGGCACCTGCTCGTGCTCGACCAGATTGCGGCGCATCAGGTCGGCGTAGAAGGCGAGCTGGTCGGCCTCCAGATGGCGGGCCTGGCAGGTTGCCGCGATCAGGCGGTCCAGGTCGGCCTGCTCGATGCTGCGGCGCCCCAGGAACACCACCAGCTCCGAGCAGTCGGTGATCTGGCTCTGATCCCAGGAGTGGGGCCGCAGCTGCCGGCGCAGCTCCGGGTCACGCACCTGCAGAAACTTCCACGGCTGCAGGCCGTAGCTCGACGGGCTCAGCACCAGGCTCTGCTGCAGCGCGTCTCAGGTGGCCTCCGGGATCGTGCGGCCCGCCTCGAAGGCCTTGGTGGCATAACGCCAGCGCAGGGCCTGCTCCAGCGTGTGCGGGGTGGTCGGCATCGGGCTCAGATGGTCAAACCAGGATTGTGAAGCAGGCTCAGCGTCGGTTCAGGGCCGCCGCCAGCAGGGGCTCCAGCTCGGCTGCGCTGAGCGCGGTCACCACGAACACCTCCTGCACGCTGCCGCCTCGGCGGGCCACGAGCTTGTGGCCCCCCTGGATCGGGGTCGAGATGCGCAGCTGCAGCTGGGGGCTGCGGCCCCGCACGCGGCCGATCACCGCCGGAGTGATCGTGTCGATGGCCGGCGCGCTGGCCAGCCGCCGCAGCACCGGAATCAGCCCGTCGAGGTAGGTGCTGTGCGTGATCACCAGACGGCCCATGGCTGCCCCGGCGCTCAGGCCGCCTCGAGCGGGGCCATGGTGAGGCCTTCGGCGCCCAGCTGCTGGTGGATCAGTTCGGCCTGCTCCTGCGGTCCGCACCACACCACGGCGGCACCCTGGCCATCGATCTGGTGGGCCAGCTCCCAGGCGCGGTCAGGGGTCATCGCGGGCACGTAGCGCACCAGGCAGTCGACCACATGCACAAACGTGTTCACATCGTCGTCCAGCACCACCACCTTCCTGTGGGGGTAGGGCTTGCGCACCAGCAGCTGTTGGCTGCTGCGTTCGATCGAACTGGACATCACGGCACGGGGTGCTGGCCACAGCCTTGGCAACAAACCAATGCAGCAGCCCAAAGCTGGGGTCGAGGCTAGGTAAGCTCGCATAACGCTGTTGCACCCTTGCGATGCTGATCACTGTCGGCTGGGCCGCCTTGGCCGCCATGTTCACGTTCTCCATCGCCATGGTGGTGTGGGGCCGCAACGGTGACGGCAGCATCAATTTCTGAGTGGGCGAGCTGTTTCAGGATCCTGGTCAGGTCCTCTCGCTGACGGCGGCCGCCTTGTTGGTGTTCGTCAGTGTGGGCGTGATCTATCTCTCAACGGTCGAGTGGCGTGACCGACGCCGGCGCAAGCAGCAGGAGCGCAAGGCCCGTTCGTGACACGCTCTGCCGCCCTGGCTCCCTGGGCCTGGTCGCGGGCTGGCGAGCTGCTGCAACAACCCCTTGATCCGTGCCCGCCCGCCCCGCAAGGTGCGAGCGGCGGGCCAACGGACGCGGCTCAGGTGCATGCCCTGCTTGAGCAACTCCCTTGGGCGACCCATCCGGAGTCGGCTGAGCTCCCCGACCCTGCCCAGGCCACGGCGCTGCTGGCCACCGTCCATGGCCTGGGCAACGCCAGCGATGCTGCCGCGCAAGGCCAAGAGCAGCTGCGCGCCGCCGCCGATCGGTTGCGGACGGCGCTGGTGGGAGAGACGGTCACCTACGTCATCAACCGCAATCTCAACCTCAGCAACCACTGCGTCAAACACTGCAGTTTCTGCGCCTTTCGCCGCGACCCCGGCAGTCCAGGGGCGTTCTGGTTGAGTCGCGATGTGCTGCAGGCCAAGGCCAGTGAGGCCCAGCGCCGCGGTGCCAGCGAACTGTGTGTGCAGGGCGGTCTCAACCCTGAGGCCCGCCTCAACGGCAGCCTGCTGGCCTATGCCGAAGCGCTGCTGGCCGATCTGCTGCAGGCGGCGCCGGGTATCCATCTGCATGCGTTTTCGCCCCAGGAGCTGCTGTTCATCGCCGAAGGCGACGGTGTGCCTCTGGATGTGGTGCTGCAGCGGCTGCAGCAGGCCGGGCTGGCCTCGGTGCCGGGCACCGCTGCCGAGGTGCTCAGCGAGCCGCTGCGGCGGGTGCTCTGCCCCGAGAAGCTCAGCGCCCGCAGCTGGGTGGCGGTGATGCTGCAGGTGCACGCCCGGGGGCTGCCGGCCACCAGCACCCTGATGGCGGGACACATTGAGTCCCCGGCCGACCGCGCCGCCCATCTGCTCACCCTGCTGCAGATCCAGCGGCACGCCAAGCAGCAGGGGCTGCCCGGGTTCAGTGAATTTGTGCTGTTGCCGTTTGTGGGCCAGGCGGCGCCGGCCCCGTTGCGGCAGCGGGTTGGGCGTGATCAGCCTGACCTCGAGGCGATGCTGCTGTTGACGGCGACCGCCCGGTTGCTGCTGGGCCCGTGGATCCGCCATCACCAACCCAGCTGGGTGAAGCTGGGGCTGGCCGGCGCCACCGAGGCCCTGCGCTGGGGTGCCGACGATCTCGGTGGCACCCTGATGGAGGAGCACATCACCACCATGGCAGGCGCCAGCGGCGGCACCAATCAGGATCCCCAGGCCCTGGAGGCGGCAGCGGCCAGCCTGGGCCGCCCCGTGCGGCGCCGCACCACCACCTACGGGGTGTGCCCTTGAAGGGGCGGCTGCAGCTGCTGAACACCGCGGCGGCCTCGGCCGTGCTCGTGCTGCTGCCGGCGCTGGGGTTGTGGCTCTGGCCCCGGCCCCAGGCCCAGGGATTGGCCCGCCTGCTGCCCCAGGTGCAGTTGCTGCAGAGTTTTGGCCCCTCCGCCTCGCGGCCGCTGCCGGCGCTCTGGCGGCAGCGCCTCGGTGCCGACGCGCAGTTGCTGTGGTCGCGGCAGCAGGGCACCTGGTGGCAGTTCTGGGGCGCCCATGGTGACGCCGGCGCTTACCTGGTGCTGCCGGCCCTGAGCTTCAGCGGCATTGCGTCCAAGCGCTTGCCCGTGCCGGCGTTGATGGTCGACAACCTGGCGGTGGTGGCCGCCGATCCGCTCTCGCGCCAGTGGCTGGCCGAGCGTCTGCAGGCTGTGACCAGGCCCCAGCGCGGTCTTGACCAGCGCTGCCTGCTGCAGTTGCAGCAGCCCCAGGCGGTGTATTGGACGGGTGCTGGTCTGGGCGAGCTGGCAGGCCCGGTGGCACCCCTGCTGCAACGCCTGCAGCAGGGCTGTCTGAGGCTGCAGCTGCGCGGTCTCAGCCTCAACCTGGCTGGTGAGGCGGCGGCTGGTGCCGGGGTGCTGGGGGCCGCCGCACCGGCGCAGCTCACACGCAACCCCCGACCTCTACCCCCTGGCACCCTGCTGGAGCTTCAGGGCCCTTCGTTGGAGGTGCTGTTGCAGGGTTTGCTGACGCGCCAGTTGGTGCGCGAACCGCTGGCCAGCCGGTATGGCATCAACGAGGCGCAGATCGCTTTGTTGCGCCGCCTTCCCTTTCTGTTGCGACTCAGGGAGCTTCCCCAGGGGCCGTTTCAGGCTGGCCTCGAGCTCGAATTGGCCCCGGCAGCGCGCGATCGCACGGCCTGGGGGCGCCTGCTGGCGGGCTTGCGCCAGCCCCTGCAGCAGCAAGGCCTGCAGGAGCCTGCTCCGCGGCTCCAGAGCTCGGCACCACAGCTGAGCTCGGGGGTTCTCCCCAGTGCCAGCTGGAGCGATGCACGGGGGGCTGTGGTGGGCGGCTGGCGCTGGCTCGCGCCCGCAACGCCGGGTGCCGAGCCAAGGTTGTTGCTGTTTCTTGGCCCTGGGCCCCTGGGGCAGCTCGCGGCACCGGCCCGGGCGCAAGCCTCGGATGGCCTGCATCTCAGGGCCAGGCCTGTTGATCTCGACCGTCTGGGGCTTTGGCCTCAGGCCTTTCCCCAACTGGTTCGGCGGGCTGATCAGCTGGAGCTGGTCGCCGGTGGCGGGGCCCGTTCTCCGATCAGCCAGCTGTTGGGACGCCTGGAGCTGAGTCGCCCCCGCTAGGGGAATCGTCGGGACCGGTCGCATCAGGCCCGCCCCCGCTCGAGGAGGTGGGGTCGGAGGCAAGGGCCGGTGCGGCGGCGCGGCGTTCGCGCTTGCGCTTCTCGGCGGCCACGGTCTCCTCCATCAGCTCGACCGCCTGGGCCATTTTCTCGAGGTTGCTGGCGTAGAGCTTGAGGTCCTTGTCGAGCCGATCCCGCAGCAGACCGATTGAGGCACCCAGATCGTGGGCATAGCTGCGCAGGGCGTCAGGGTCCATGGCATCAGCGCCCTGGGCCTGCTCCAGAAGTGCCATCAGACCCACGGCCATCAACCGGGAGTAATGAAAGTTGGGTCGCTGGATGCTGGCCAGGGCTGAGGCGATCGGCTCTGGAGCGCCGGCTCCCTGCTGCTCAATCCACTGCTTCACGGCCTCCACGCTGTGGTGGCCCATGGCCGCCAGGGCCTGGGAGTGCTGTTGGCGCAGCTGGGCTCCGTCAAAGCCGCTGGCGCTGCATAGGGCTGCAAACAGGGGTTCCCTCTGAGCCTCCGGGCGGTATCCCTTGGCAAAGCCGTCAAACACCTGCACGAGCCCCACGGCAAACAGGGGATCGCTTTGAAAACCCTGCTGGCGGCTCAGCAGATGCAGCTCCACCAGCAGCTCGTCCACCATGCGCCGGTAGAGCGGCCCGATCAGGTAGGGAAACGCGCGGTGGAAGGCGCGCTTGCTGTCAGCAACGGTGAGGGCGGCGCTCACGCGAGTCCAACCAAGGTGAAGCGACCCTAGCGCCGCCTCCCTCAGGCCGTTTCCAGCCTCAGTAGGATCGGCCCAACGCTGAACAACGCCCTGTGACCACGATCCCCATTGTCATCGAGGAGTCGGGGCGCGGTGAACGGGCATTTGACATCTATTCCCGTTTGCTGCGCGAGCGCATCGTCTTCCTCGGCGAGCCGGTGACGGCCGAATCGGCCAACCGCATCGTGGCCCAGCTGCTGTTTCTGGAGGCTGAAGATCCCGACAAGGACATCTTCCTCTACATCAATTCCCCGGGTGGCTCGGTCTATGACGGCCTGGGCATCTTTGACACGATGCAGCACATCAAGCCCGACGTGCAGACCGTGTGTGTGGGCTTAGCTGCGTCCATGGGGGCCTTTTTGCTCTGTGCCGGCTCCAAGGGCAAGCGCAGCAGCCTCACCCATTCGCGGATCATGATCCACCAGCCCCTGGGCGGGGCCCGCGGTCAGGCCAGCGACATCCGCATCCAGGCCGACGAAATCCTGTATCTCAAGAAAAAGCTCAACCAGGAACTCGCCGATCGCACCGGTCAGCCCCTGCCGCGCATTGAGGAAGACACCGACCGTGACTTCTTCATGTCGCCGGCCGAGGCGGTCGACTACGGCCTGATCGACAAGGTGATCGACAAGCGTCCGGTCCGCCCCGTCTGAACCTGGCCCCATGGGTCGACAACGGGGGAACGACCACAAGAGAGAGCCTCAGCGCCGCGGCCTTCCGCCCAGCCTCAGGCCAAGCAAGATCTGTCCAGTCTGCGGCCGTCCGTTCGGCTGGCGCAAGAAATGGGCCGACGTCTGGGAGCAGGTTGTCTACTGCTCCGAGCGATGCCGCAACCGCAGGGCCCCAGCACCGTGATCGCGGATCAGTGCTTGTGACAGACGGCGTGGAGTTTGGTGTCATCGACAGACCCTTTGTCGATGCGCAACCAGGGACCCGGTTTGCCGGCCATCACCGTTTGAATCTCTTGCTTGTTGCAATTGATCGTTTCGTTGTAGTTGGCACCAGCACGATCAGAGAATCGGCTACGGGCGTCAGGAACGCCAACGGTGTGCCCAGCAGCAGCGGCGAGCTCACAAGGGCAATGCCGGTTCCGGCCGAGATGGCGGCATCAAACAGCGAGGTGTTGCTGTTGCTCATCAGCAGGTCACTGCTGCCGCCGCCCAGCCGCCAGCCGCGCCTGTAGAACCACCACAGGGCCAGGTTGAGCAGCACCATGGCGCTGAAATACCCGCTCAGACCCGAGAGCTCCACCACCGGCGCCGTGCCCCCGCTGGCTACGGCGATCAGCTTGCTGGCAGCGGTGACCCCGGCAAACAGAACCATGCCGATCATCTCCAGCGACTGGAATAGCATGTAAAGCAGTTCCTGTCCCGAGGCGCCAAAGGGATAGGCGCGGTTGCGCGGGGCATGCACCGCCCGGCTCACCTGCAGGGCCACCAGGCCGGCCGCTGCCAGCACCCCGGTGTACAGCCCATCAAGCAGCAGCGCATCGGAGCGGGAGTGCAGGTACATCCCGATTCCGCTCAGTGCGCCAACCAGGTTGCCGGCCAGTCCGACAACTAGGGCTCTGCGCTCATGGCGCGCTGCGCTGGCCATGGGGCAGATGCAGCAGAGGCTCAGGAGGCTGCGGTTTCGCTCACTGTTTCACTGACCGTCTCTCCGAGCAGTGGCGAAAAACGCTCCTTCTCGGGAATGGAGGTGTATTTGGCCACGATGGCGCGGAATTCGTCTCCATCGAGGCTCTCCTTCTCGATCAGCACATCGACAACCCGGTCCATGCAGGCACGGTGTTCGGCGACGAGTTTCACGGTGTCGGTGTAGCAGTGTTCGACGATGGCGCGCACAGCCTCATCCACCTTGGTGGCCATGGCGTCGGAGCCGTCGCTGCGGGTCATCAGATCGCGGCCCAGAAACACTTCCTGACTACCGGCATCCAGCGAAAACTGGCCGATGTTGCTCATGCCGAAACGGGTCACCATCTGGCGGGCGATCGAGGCCACCTGTTGGATGTCGCCGCCAGCGCCGGTGGTCACCTCTTCGTGGCCGAACACCACCTCTTCGGCGGCGCGCCCGCCCAGAGCACCCATGATCCGGGCGCGCAGCTGGGCCCGGCTGACGAGCATCTGCTCTTCATCGGGTGAAAACCAGGTCAGACCCTGGGCTTGGCCGCGGGGGATGAGGGTGACCTTCTGCACCGGATCGTGGGCCTTCACCAGGGTTCCCACCAGGCTATGCCCCACTTCGTGGTAGGCGATCAGGCGCTTGCTGCGTCCATCGGTGAGGGGTTTGCCCTCCATGCCGGCAATGACGCGATCGACGGCGTCGTCGATCTCGGCCAGGGTGGTGGCCTCCTTGCGGCGACGGGCCGTGAGGATCGCGGCTTCGTTGAGGAGGTTGGCCAGGTCGGCACCTGAGAAGCCTGGGGTGCGGCGGGCGATGGCCTCAAGGCTCACATCATCAGCCAGCTTTTTGTTGCGGCTGTGCACATTCAGGATCGAGAGGCGGCCCTTGATGTCGGGGACATCAACCATCACCTGGCGGTCGAAGCGGCCTGGACGCATGAGCGCCGAATCGAGCACGTCGGCACGGTTGGTCGCGGCGATGATGATGATGCCGCTGTTGCCCTCAAAGCCGTCCATTTCGGTGAGCAGCTGGTTGAGGGTCTGCTCGCGCTCGTCGTTGCCGCCGCCGATGCCGGCTCCGCGTTGACGGCCCACGGCATCGATCTCATCGATGAAGATCAAACAGGGGCTGTTCTCCTTGGCGCGCTTGAACAGGTCGCGCACGCGGCTGGCGCCAACGCCCACGAACATCTCGACAAACTCAGAGCCCGAGAGCGAGAAGAAGGGAACCCCCGCCTCGCCGGCGATGGCCTTGGCCAACAGGGTTTTGCCGGTGCCAGGAGGACCGACCAGCAGCACACCCTTGGGAATCCTGGCGCCGATCGAGGTGAACCGCTCGGGGGTCTTGAGAAAGGTGACCACTTCCTCCAGGTCCTGCTTGGCCTCATCCACGCCAGCCACATCGTCGAACTTGACCCCGGTTTCGGCTTCCATCGCAAAGCGGGCCTTGGTCTTGCCGAACTGCATCGCCTGGCCGGGACCACCGGGCATGCCATTGCCGCGGCGTGCCAGGAAGACCAAGGAGCCGATCAGCAGCAGCGGGAACAGCAGGTTGCCGAGGATGCCCACCACCGGCGGTGCCTGCTTGGGGGGATGGATGTCGAAGCTGATGCCCTGATCCTTGAGTTTGTTGACCAGCTCTGGTGCCACACCGGGCAGGTCGACCCGCAACCGCTGCACGCGGTTGTCGAGGTCGGGGTCCACGGCTTCGATCACGGCGGTGCGGCCACCGTCAAAGATGTCAACGGCGGTCACCCGGCCGGCATCGACGTAATCCAAAAAGCGGCCGTAGCTCATACGGGCCACAGCTGCGTTGCGGGGAGCCACCGTGGGACCACCAGAACCAGCCGATCCGCCACCCATGCGGCTGAGATTGCCGCTGCCGAACACCTGCCAGGCCAGAAATCCAGCCACCACAAGGGGAAGGAGCCACAGAGCCAGGACACGCCAGCGCTGGTTCATTGCGGTGGACCCCGTTTAAGTTTGAACAAGTGTAACGGGCGGCTCAGGATCCCCGGGCTCTTAGGCCCCTTGGGGCTATCAGGACGCTCAGGCAGCCTGGGTGCTGCCGCTGCGGCGCGGTTCCATCAGCGCCGGCACGGCAGCGGTCTCGATCAGCAGCTCAGATGCCGGGATCGTTTCCACCAGTTCGGCCCCACCAAGGCCGTGGGTCCAGATCTCCAGCTCGCTCTGCTCGGGGCACTGGAAGCTGAGCAGCTCGAAGGGGAACACAACACGCTCCAGGAAAAACTGATCTGGCCCGAGGCAGCGGGCGATCACCATGCGATCGCTGGAATTGCGGTAACCACACGACACGAGAGACACGGCCCAGGGCCCGATGAGCCCCACCAATAAGCCATCTGGCGGGGCTGACCTTTGGTCACCATCGCGACCGTTTCGCCCCCTTAAGCATTTTTTTGGCATTTCTGCTGCTGTCGGTCAGCGGACCCTGGCCGCAGCCGCAGCGCGCTGCGGCTGTTGAGCCGCCTCACAGGCTGCGCAAGGCCACGATCGGGTCGAGCCTGGCGGCCCGGCGGGCGGGCACCACCCCGAAAAACAGCCCGATGGAGCCCGACAACAGCACCGTGACCATTACCGTGCCGGCGCCGATGGTGGCCGGCAGCGGCGTCACCAGGGCGACCACGGCCACTGCGCCGATGCCCAGGGCGCTGCCGATCGCACCTCCGAGGCTGCTCAGCACCAGGGATTCGATCAAAAACTGCAGCAACACATCGTTGCTGCGGGCCCCGAGAGCCTTGCGCAGGCCGATCTCGCTGGTGCGCTCGCTCACCGACACCAGCATGATGTTCATGATGCCGATGCCGCCCACCAGCAGCGACACGGCGCCGATCGCCGCCAGCATCAGCGTGAGCCCGCCGGTGATCGTGCTCACGATCGCCAGGGCATCCTTCTGGGAGCGCACGGCGAAATCGTCTTCGCGCAGGATGCGGTGGCGCTGGCGCAGCAGGTTGGTGATCTGAAAGCTGGCAGCCCCCATGCTGGCTTCATCGCGGGCTTCGACGCTGATGAAGTTGAGGCTGATGCCATAGGTGGGGTCGCGCCCCGAGAGGCGGCTGACCATGGTGGTCAGGGGCACGTAGGCGTTTTCGTCCTGGTTCTGGCCAAACACGGCGCCCTTGGGGGCCAGCACCCCGATCACCGCGAAGCTCTGGTCGCGGATGCGCAACGACCTGCCGATCACCACCTTGCCCGGAAACATCTTGGTGGCCAGATCGGGCCCCACCACCGCCACATTGCGAGCCGAGCGCAGGTCATCGGCGCTGAAGAAGCGACCGGCTTCCATCTCGAACTGCCGCACCGGTAGAAACTCAGGCGTGACCCCCGAGATCGAGGCGGTGGAGCTGATGCCTACGGCCTGCACCACCTCGCTCAGGGTGATCTGGGGCGCCACGCGCCGCACGCTGGGCACCTGCTCGGCAATGGCCTCGGCGTCCTCCAGCACGAGGCTCTTGGGAAAGTCGATCCCTTGGCGCCGGGTGTCATTGTTGCCAGGCACCACAAACAGCACGTTGGCGCCGAGGTTGCTGAGCTGGCCTTCGGCCAGGTTCTGGGCACCGCGTCCGACGCCCACCAGGGTGATCACTGAGGCATTGCCGATCACGATGCCCAGCATCGTGAGCAGGCTGCGCAGGCGATTGGCCTTCAGCGTGGTCAGTGCCATGCCGATGGTTTCACCTGCCGGCAGCCGCGATCCGGCAAAGCTGAAGCGGCTGTTCAGCGGCCAGGCCATCAAACGCAAGGGAGCGGATGTGGTTACAGCATGCCCTGCGCTTCGGGGTTGTGGCTGCGCGCCCCCCGATGCACCACACCCGCCTGCAGGTCGAGGGTGACGATTTCTCCCTGGCACAGATGGCGCATGGCATCGGCGACCCCGACGATCGCGGGGATGCCGGTGCGCTCGGCCACCAGGGCCACATGACTCTGAGCGTCGCCGTTTTCGGCGATCAGCGCCTTGGCTCGCCGGAAGGCCTCCAGGTAGGCATCGTCGCTGTCACGCACCACCACGATCTCGCCCGACTGCACGGCGTCGGCCGCTTCTCCGGAATCCACCAGGCGCACGCGACCGCTGATCGAGCCACTGCCGATGCCCAGGCCGGCCGGCAGGGTGGCGGTCACCACACCCACCTTGATGAAATCGGTGGAGCCGCTCACTCCGGCCAGGGTGCCGGCGGTCTGCACCACCAGGTCGCCATCGTTGAGATAGCCCTGCTGCCGGGCCATCGCCATGGCCAGGCTGAAGGTGCTGGTGGACGACCGTTGTTCGCGCACCAGCAGGGGGTTCACACCCCAGATCAACTGCAGCTGGCGGGCCACCAGCTCATCGCTGGTGATCGCCAGAATCGGTGTGCTGGGCCTGAATTTGCTCACATTGCGGGCGGTGGAACCGCTCTTGGTGAGGGGCAGGATCGCGGCGGCGTTCATGTTGCGCGCGATCGTGCTCACCGCCTGGCAGATGGCATTGGGGATCGTGGTGGCCATGTGGCTGTCGAGCACCCGCTGGGGGTAGTCGCGCTCGATCCGCCTGGCGATGGTGGCCATGGTGGCCACCGCTTCGACGGGGTAATCGCCCACGGCGCTCTCGTTCGAGAGCATCACCGCGTCGGTGCCATCGAGGATGGCATTGGCCACGTCGCTGACTTCAGCGCGGGTGGGCCTGGGGCAGCTCACCATCGAATCGAGCATCTGGGTGGCGGTGATCACCGGAATGCCCAGGCTGTTGGCCATGCGGATCAGCTCCTTCTGCAGCAAGGGCACTTCTTCGGCGGGCATCTCGACGCCGAGGTCGCCGCGGGCCACCATCACGCCGTCGCAGAGGGGCAGGATCGAGTCGATCTGATCAATCGCCTCGAATTTCTCGATCTTGGCGACCACGGGCGTTTGATGACCATGGCTGCGGATCAGCTCGCGGATCTCGAGCATGTCCGAGGGGTTGCGCACGAAGCTCAGGGCAACCCAGTCGACCCCCTGGGCCAGGCCGAAGGCGAGATCCTCACGGTCCTTGTCGGTGAGGGCGCGGATCGACAGCTGCACATCGGGGAAATTGACCCCCTTGTTGTTGGAGAGCACGCCACCCACGGTGACGCTGCAGTGCAGGGTCTGCTGGGCTTGATCCACCTCCTCGACCTTCATCTCGACGCGGCCGTCGTCGAGCAGGATGCGGCTGCCGCAGGTCACCTCATCGGCAAGGCGGTCGTAGGTGACAGTGGCGATCTCCTGGTTGCAGCTCACATCGCGCGAGGTGAGGCTGAAGCGATCACCGGTGGCGAGGGTGATTGGCCCGCCGGCAAAGCGGCCAAGGCGGATCTTAGGCCCCTGCAGGTCCTGCAGGATGCCGGCATGGGCGCCCATCTCGGCGGAGACCTGACGAATCGTGGCGATGCGGGCCGCATGCTCGCTGTGGTCGCCATGGGAGAAGTTGAGCCGGAAGGTGGAGGCGCCGGCTTCGATCAGCTGCCTGAGGCGCTCGGGAGACTCGGTGGCGGGGCCGATGGTGGCCACGATCTTGGTGCGACGCATGAGATCGGGCCGGGCCATGGGCTTGCCATAGGTGCTGTCGAAACTACCATTCAGCCCCGTTCCAGCCTGGCCTCTGATGGACCTGCGCAGCTACCAGATCCGCTCCCGCGAGACGGCCCGTTATCCCCAGGCGGGGGCCAATCCGATCTATCCGACCCTGGGGCTCTGCGGTGAGTCGGGTGAGGTGGCCGACAAGGTCAAGAAGGTGATCCGCGACCGCGGTGGGGTCTTCGATGACGCCCTGCGCGACGACCTCAAACTGGAGCTGGGGGACGTGCTCTGGTATGTCGCCCAGCTCTGCACCGAGCTGGGGCTCAGCCTTGAGGATGTGGCTGTCGCCAACCTGGAGAAGCTGGCCAGCCGCGCCGCCCGTAACGTGATTGCAGGCAGTGGAGATCGGCGTTGAGATCCGTGTTGAGATCCCTGTGTTGCAGGCCCTTGAGCCTTCAGTCGTTGATCAGCCTGACCCTCGCGCTGCTGCTGCTGGCATCCCCCTTGCTGCTGCCGCCGCCGGCCTGGGCCGCTGATCTCAGCGTTGCCGAGGTTCAGCTGGCTCCCTGCCCCAGCAGCGATGCCGCCGCTCAGAGCGCACTCAAGCGGCCCACCGGGGCTGGTTGCTGGGCCCTCAGCGGTGTGGTGACCAATCCCGGCAGCCGCCCTGTGGTGGACACCGATGTCTTTGCCCTGATCCTCGATGCCAGTGGCGAGCCGGTGCTTCAGAACCGCACCCGGGTGGGCTCGATCGGCGATGTGCCCCCTGGCCGATCCGACTTTGCCCTGCGGCTGGCGGTGCCGATGGGTACCCCAGGGCCGTTGCAGTTCCGCAATGTCAAGGCGCGGGGGTTTTCAGCGCCTGTGCGCAGCCGCGCTGGCGCAGGTGATGAACTCTTGCCACTGGAGCAGCAGCTCGACCTGAGCTGACGCGATCTGCGTTGAGGAGTCGGGCATCACTGCCGCTCAGCCGCTCACATCCCGAAGTTGCCGTAGCCCGCAAAATTGGCGCTGGCCCCCATGAGCAGGTTCTGCACCAGTTGCAGAGCCAGAAACGCCAGGATCGCCGAGAGGTCGAGGCCGCCAATCGGAGGGATCAGCCCACGGAAGGCGTTGAGGTAGGGATCGGTGATCGAGCTCACCGTGGCCAGCACAGGATTGCTCCCCCAGTCGAGGTTCGGGAACCAGCTCAGCAGCACGCGCACCAGCAGGATCAGCGAATAAATCTCGAGGGTGCGGGCCAGAACGGGCAGCACTTGGCCGAGGATCTCCATGGGGTCTACCGACGTCGAGTCAGGTTAGTCAGGCCGTTGCAGCGTCCCAGTCGTCGTCGTTCGCTGCCTGGGGTTCGATCACCGCGAGCGCGATGGGCCCATCCGCGGCTGGCTCGCTGGCCCTGCTGCGGGAGGCGGGCCTGAGTTCATCGGCCTTGACCGCGAAGGTGCGATGAAATTTCTCGCTCAGGCTCAGCCAGTAGGAGCGTCCATCACTCTGACGCTTGCGCTCGATGAAGTCCTGGGCCAGCAGCTCCTTGATGTGGTCGTAGGCGCCCGAACCGCGCAACTCCACCAGCTCCGACTGCAGGATGCGCTTCTTAAGGGCGATCGTGGCCAGGGTGCGCAGGGCGGCCGTCGACAGATCAACCGGCAGCAGGTTCTGCACCAGATCAGCCAGGCCCGCACGCAGCTGCAGGCCGTAGCGCTGGCCGTCCTGGACGATTTCCAGGGCCGTGTTGCGGTGGGCGTAATCGGCCATCAGGGTCAGCAGCCCCAGCTCCGCCTCTTCACGGCTGGTGCCGGCGATGTCGGCCAGTTCGCCCAGGCTCAAAGGCTTGCCCTTGAGGTACAGGATCGCCTCAAGCCGTGCAGGCAGCGAGAGCTGCTCGGGGAGCTTCGCAGGCGTGGCGTCCATTGGCTGAAACGCTAGCCAACGGCAACACCGCTGGCCACGTCCCCCAGGAACAGCGTGTAGGCGGGGTTGCTGGTTTCATCCACATAGCGGTATCCCAGGCCGTCAAGGAAGGTCTGCCAGTCGTCCATTTCGGCGGGCGGCACCTGAACCCCCACCACGATCCGCCCCACATCGGCCCCGTGGTTGCGGTAGTGAAAGATGCTGATGTTCCAGTTGGGGTGAAGGCTGGTGAGAAAGCGCATCAAGGCGCCTGGCCGCTCGGGAAACTCAAAGCGGTAGAGCAGTTCCCGCCCGGCGCCTGCCCCCTCTCCCGCCCGCGCTGGCAGGCGGCCGCCCACCATGTGACGCAGGTGGAGCTTGGCGAGTTCGTCGTTGGAGAGATCGAGGCAGGGGAAGCCGGCAGCACGCACGTCGGCGATCAGGGCCAGCTCATCACGGCTGCCGCTGGTCTGCACCCCCACGAAGATGTGGGCACGGCTGGTGTCGGCCAGGCGGTAACTGAATTCCGTCAGGTTGCGGTCGCCCAGCAGCGTGCAGAAGCGGCGCAGGCTGCCGGGTTGCTCAGGGATCTCCACGGCGAGCATCGCTTCCCTGTCTTCGCTGATTTCGGTGCGCTCGGCCACGAAGCGCAGGCGGTCGAAGTTCATGTTGGCGCCGCAGGCGATCGCCACCAGTTGCTTGCCCGCCAGGCCGCGCCGCTCCACATCGGCCTTGAGCCCGGCGATCGCCAGGGCGCCGGCGGGCTCGAGGATTGAACGGGTGTCGCCAAACACGTCTTTGATGGCGGCGCAGATCGCATCGGTGTCCACCGTGACCATGGCATCGACCGTTTGCCTGGCCAAGGCAAAGTTGAGTTCACCCACCTCGCGCACGGCAACACCATCGGCGAACAGGCCCACCTGCTCGAGGCGTACCCGTTCCCCGAGCTGCAACGAGCGCGTCATGGCATCGGCATCAACGGGTTCGACCCCCACCACCTCGACCTGGGGCCAGACGCTCTTGAGAACGCTGCCCACGCCGGCGATCAAGCCGCCGCCGCCCACGGCCACATAGACCACATCCGGAGGCTGGGAGCACTGCCGCACCAACTCCAGGGCGATGGTGCCCTGGCCGGCGATCACGTCGGGATCGTCAAACGGGTGGATGAAGCTCAGGCCGCTCTCGGCCGCCAACCGGAGGGCTTCAGCACAGGCCGCGTCGTAGGTGTCACCGTGGAGCACCACCTCGGCACCGCGGGCCGCCACGGCCTGCACCTTCACTTCGGGGGTGGTGACCGGCATCACGATCACGGCGCGGCAACCCAGCGTCTGGGCTGCCAGGGCCACGCCCTGGGCATGGTTGCCGGCGCTGGCCGCAATTACGCCGCGCGCGAGTTCGGCCGGGCCCAGGGCCACCATTTTGTTGTAGGCACCTCGCAGCTTGAAGCTGAACACCGGCTGCAGGTCCTCGCGTTTGAGCCAGACCGTGTTGCCCAGTCGGCTCGAGAGGTTGGGGGCGCGCTCGAGAGGGGTTTCGATCGCCACGTCGTAGACCCGGGCCCGCAGCACCCGCTGCACAAACTCAGCTGGGGTCGGCTGCGTGGCGGATTCGGACGGGTTCGCCTGGGTCATCCCTGTAGTGTCGCAATCCGCCGTGTTGGTTGGGCCCTCAGGGCTTCAACCGATCCCGCAAACGGTCGCCGTTGCCACTCAACGCGCCGCCGTACGTTTCGGTGAAAGTCCTAGATTGCACACCACTTCAGGGCCAGGCATGCATCTCAGCGAGCTGAGCCATCCCAATCAACTGCATGGTCTCAGCACCGCTGAGCTTGAGGGGATTGCACGCCAGATTCGCGATCGCCACCTGGAGGTCGTCAGCACCAGTGGTGGACACCTGGGCCCCGGCCTGGGGGTGGTGGAACTCACCCTGGCCCTCTACCAGACCCTGGATCTCGACCACGACAAGGTGGTCTGGGATGTGGGCCATCAGGCCTATCCCCACAAGCTGATCACCGGTCGCTACCGCAGCTTTGACAGCCTGCGCCAGAAGGATGGCGTTGCGGGTTACCTGAAGCGCTGTGAAAGCCGTTTCGACCATTTCGGTGCAGGCCACGCCTCGACCAGCATTTCGGCTGCGCTGGGCATGGCCCTGGCCCGCGACCGCCGCGGCGAGGCTTTCAAGTGCGTGGCGGTGATCGGCGATGGCGCCCTCACCGGGGGGATGGCCCTTGAGGCCATCAACCACGCCGGCCACCTCCCCAAAACCAATCTGCTGGTGGTGCTGAACGACAACGACATGTCGATCAGCCCGCCCGTGGGAGCCCTGTCGACCCACCTGAACCGCATGCGGCACAGCAAGCCGCTGCAGTTTTTGACCGACAACGTTGAAGAGGCGATCCGCAGCCTGCCGCTCATGCACGGCGAGCTCCCCAACGAGCTCAAGAACCTCAAGGAGAGCATGAAGCGCCTGGCGGTGCCCAAGGTGGGTGCCGTGTTCGAGGAGCTGGGCTTCACTTACATGGGCCCCATCGACGGCCACAACATCGCCGAGATGGTGCGCACCTTCGAGCAGGCGCACCACACCGAGGGTCCCGTACTGGTGCATGTGGCCACCACCAAGGGCAAGGGCTACGCCTACGCCGAGGAGGACCAGGTCGGCTACCACGCCCAGAGCGCCTTCGACCTGGCCACCGGCAAGGCCTACCCCTCCAGCAAGCCCAAACCCCCCAGCTACAGCAAGGTCTTCGGCCAGACCCTGGTGACGCTCTGCGAGCAGGACCCCACCGTGGTGGGGATCACCGCCGCCATGGCCACCGGCACCGGCCTCGATCTGCTCGAGAAGGCCGTGCCCAAGCAGTACTTCGATGTGGGCATCGCCGAGCAGCACGCCGTGACCATGGCGGCCGGCATGGCCTGCGAGGGCCTCAAGCCCGTGGTGGCGATCTACAGCACCTTCTTGCAGCGTGCCTACGACCAGCTGATCCACGACGTCGGGATCCAGAACCTGCCGGTCACCTTTGTGCTCGACCGCGCCGGCATCGTGGGTGCCGATGGCCCCACCCACCAGGGCCAGTACGACATCAGTTATCTGCGCGCCGTGCCCAATTTCACGGTGATGGCTCCCAAAGACGAGGCCGAGCTGCAGCGCATGCTGGTGACCTCGATTCACCACAGCGGACCCTGCGCCCTGCGCATTCCCCGCGGTGAAGGCGAAGGCGTACCCCTGGCCGAAGAGGGCTTCGAGCCGCTGCAGATCGGCCGCGGGGAATTGCTCACCGATGGCGACGATCTGCTGATCGTGGCCTACGGCTCCATGGTGTATCCCGCCCTGGCAACGGCCGGGCTGCTGCAGGAGCAGGGCATCCGCGCCGCTGTGATCAACGCCCGCTTCCTGCGGCCCCTGGATGAGGCCCTGATCGCGCCGATGGCCCAGCGCATCGGCCGGGTGGTCACCATGGAAGAAGGCGCCCTGGCCGGCGGCTTCGGTGCGGCGGTGGTGGAAGCGCTTAGCGAGCGCGGCGTGCTGGTGCCGGTGCTGCGCATCGGCATTCCCGATCTGCTGGTGGACCATGCCACCCCCGACCAGAGCAAGCAGAGCCTGGGGCTCACGCCGGCCCAGATGGCCCAGACCATCCAGGAGCGTTTCCCCAAGTCAGCACCGCCACTGGCCGCTGCGGCCGTGCAACCGCTGGCGGTCTGAGCGCGGTTTCGTCAGCGGCTGGGTCGTTCGTCCTGCCCTGACATGACCAGGCAAAAGCCCCGGGCACCCTTGGTGCTCCGGGGCTTTCCGGTACGCGAATCACTGCACCCTGTCTGGGTGCGTCGCGGGCGGCTTCAGAGCACGCCGCGGGCGGCCAGGCCCTGAATGGCACCGATGCCGAAGATGTGACCCAGGCTGATGGTGCCAAGCATGGCGCCATGGCTCAAACCGCCAAACAGGGCGGAACTGGGCAGCTGCAGACCCACATTGGGCTGCTTGATTGTGGCCTTGCCGATGGCGATCGCGATCACGTTGCAGATGATCATCACCAGCGCCACCTTGGGCGACCAGCTGACGGTGGCGGGCGCAATGGCCAGAAGGGGAGCGAGCATGGAACCGGTTTCCAACGCTTCCATCTTCCGGGGCGGGGCCGCGGGCCGACGCGCTGCTTAAGACTTGTTCATCCCTTGTGCGTCTGGGCTCGCGCCGCCAGGGCAAACCCCCCGGCCACCAGCAGGTTGGCCAGGGTGAGAAACGACTCGGCGCCACCGTGCAGCGCATCCACATCGGCCAGCTGGCGGCCGAACTGCTGCTGGGCGATCAGCGCCGCGCCGATCGTCACCGCTACAAACACCAGCGTCAGCGCAAATCCCTTGAGCGCCAGGGGCGGGAACCCCTTCAGCTGACGCGCCCACCAGAGAAAGGCCAGGTAGGGCAGCAGCGAGACCGCAAACAGCGGTGCCGGATCGATGCTGGCCAAGCGCTGCAGGCTTGCCTGGATCCAGTCGGCTGCCACCATTTCAGCCATGGTTGGTGCGCTGCTGCCGCAGCAGGTTCCAGGCCGCCAGGGCCAGGGCTGCGTTGCCTGCGGCGGTGAGGCCGGCCTGCAGCACCACCAGGCCATCGAGGTCGCTGGGATTGTCAAACAGGTGCCAGGTGCAGGCCGCCATGGCGCTGCCCAGGGCGGGCACCATGGCCAGCGCCAACCAGCGCCACCCCCCCTCGCCGCGTCGGCGCCCGAGGGCCACCACGGCCGTGATCGCGACAACCCACTCGATCACCGAGCTGATGTGGATCCACCAGGTGGGCAGCGAGAGGGCGTGCATCACTCGACTCTATGGAGCGGGGCGCGGTGCGGTGGGCCGTAACCTCGCGGCGATGCTGATGTCCACTCCTGCCCTAGCCCCGCCGACTGGTGCCGCTCATCGCGCACCTGTGTTGCTCTGCGGCTATTACGGCGAGCACAACCTCGGCGATGACGCCCTGCTCGAGGTGTTGCTGGCGCAGTTGCCGGCTGCCACACCTGTGCTGGTCACGGCCCATGACCAGCCTCTGGTGCAGCAGCGTTTTGGGGTGGCCACGGTCGATCGCCGCAGCCTGGCGGCGGTGCTGGGGGCGCTGGGGCGTTGCCGGGCTCTGGTGCTGGGGGGCGGCAGCCTGCTGCAGGAAGCCACCAGCTTCAACAGCCTGCTCTATTACGCCGCTCTGATCACGGCAGCGCGGCTGCAGGGCAAACCGGTGGTGCTGTGGGGCCAGGGGCTGGGCCCCCTGCGCCGGCGTCGCAGTCGATGGCTGGTGCGGGGCCTGCTGCCCCTGGTGACCTCGGTGTGCTGGCGCGATCCCGCTTCGGCCGAGCTGGCCGCTGCCCTGGGGCGGCCGGGCGACCATGGCGCTGATCCGGTCTGGGCCAGTGCACCAGTGCCCTGGGGCGGGCGCGGTCAGGCGATCGTGATCTGTTGGCGCCCCACCCCCCTGCTGCAGGGTGCAGCCTGGACGCCCTGGCTGGAGGCCCTGGACCGGTTGGCCACGGAGGCCGACCGCGCCGTGCTCTGGCTGCCGTTCCATCAGGATCAGGACACGGATCTGCTGGCCCAGCTGCAGGCCCAGGGGCTGATCAGCGCGAGCCTGGGCCAGCGCAGCCGGCTGCTGGCGGCCGACACCCCCCAGCAAGCCAAGGCGATCTTCGCCCATGCCGCGCTGGTGCTCTCGATGCGCTTGCATGGTCTGATCCTGGCGGCGGTGAGCGGTGCCCCCTGCGCCGCCCTCAGCTACGACCCCAAGGTGCAGGCCGCCGCTGAAGCCCTGGGCTGTCCCTGCCAGAGCCTGGATCACCCCGCCAACGCCAGCGACCTGCTGGCCCTCTGGCGCGGGCAGCTCGGCCATCCGCCAGATCCGGCGCGGCTGGCGCTGCTGCGGAGCCAGGGGCTGCGTCACGCCGCGCTGCTGGACTCGCTCTGAGGCTGCAGACTCATGAACGCGGCAGGGTCACGCTGTCGAACACCTGCCCTTTGCTGTCGATGCCGCGGATCGTGAGGCTGTTCCCTTCAACGATCAGCTCCCCAAAGCTGTAGGTGCTGATCGCCTTGGCGGTGCGGCTGTTGGCCACCACCGGCCGCAGGCTGGCGCCACCGCCCCCCACGGTCAGATAGGTGGTGCGTCCGATCAGCTTGGTGCGCTCGTAGTTGTGCTCATGGCCATTGATGTAGAGCTGCACGCCGTAGCGCTCAAACAGGGGCGTCAGCCGGCTGATCAGGGCGCGGTCATCGCCATAGAGCCCGGCCGAATAGATGGGATGGTGACCCACCACCACCTTCCAGGGGGCGGTGCTGGCGGCCAGGCTCTTCCTGAGCCAGGGCAGCTGGTGCTGCCAGGGCGCATTGACGTTGGTGTCGAGCATGAAGAACTCGACCGGCCCCTGGCGCACGGTGTACCAGCGCCCCTTCATGCCGAACGGTTTGAAGGCCACCTGGGGATCACCGTTGGCACTGCGGATGTCGTGGTTGCCCAGCACGGCATGGAAGGGCACCTTGGCGGCGATCAACTCCCGGTAGGGCCTGGTGAAGGTCTGCTCGATCCCCCTGAGGTCACCGTCGCCCCAGGCGGAGGTGGCGTAGATGTTGTCGCCGCCCAGGATCACCAGATCCACCGGGTCGCGGCGCTGAATGGCACCCATCTGCCCACCCACGGCGCGCTGGGCACTGTTGCCGCTGCCGAAGTCAGCGGTGGCCAGCACATGCAGACGGCTGGCCACCGGCGGCGGCGGCGGTGCGGCCGGTTGGGCGAGCCCGCGGCCGGCTTTGGCGGCTACCCCGCCTGCCAGGGCCCAGGGGATCAGTTGCAGCAGCTGGCGGCGTTTCATGCGGCCACCGCCTGCAGGCGCTGCAGCTCAGCCAGCACCTCCTGGCTGTGGCCAGCGGGGCGAACGGCGGTCCAGCGGGCCTGCAGCACCCCCTGGGGGTCGATCAGAAAGGTGTGCCGTTGCGAGAAGGGCGGAATCCAGGATCCATAGGCCTTGCTGACCTGGCCACCCGGATCCGACAGCAGCGGGTAGGTGAGCCCCTCACTGCCGCAGAAGGACGCGTGCTGATCGGGGTCGTCGGCGCTGATGCCGATCACCTGGGCCCCGGCGGCCGCAAACGCGCTCAGATCGCGCTGGAACCCGCGCGCCTCCAGGGTGCAGCCACTGGTGAAATCCTTGGGATAGAAGTACAGCACCAGCCAGCTGCCGGCCAGATTGGCCAGTTGCAGGTGGGTGGGCCGGGCCTCGCTGCCCTTGCTGGGGCCGGGGGCAACCCCATCCAGGCTGAAGCCCGGGGCGGATGCCCCCAGCTCGGGCAGCGTGCCGCCCATGGCCAGGGCGGGCTGTGCGCCGATCCCGCCTGCGGCACAAGCCAGAGCTCCCAAGCGGAGAACCTGGCTCAGCAACTCACGTCGATGCATGGCAGGGCGATCGCTGCCCAGCTTCTAGCTCAGAGACGGGCCAGGTTGATGCCCAGCTCACGGGCGTAGGCGCCCAGCCCTTTTTTCTGAATGGTCTTGAGGGCGCGGGTGGAGACCCGCAGCTTCACAAAGCGGTTGCCCTCGGCCCACCACAGGCGGCGCTCCTGCAAGTTGACCTGTTGCAGCTTCTTGGTGCGCACGTGTGAGTGCGACACGGCCATGCCGTTGTTGGCGCGCTTGCCGGTGAGATCACAGACGCGGGACATGGTCGAATCAACGCTTCAGAACAACCAGGCCCTACCCAACAGGTTTGTAGCCCGATCACACACCTTACCAAACAGCACCCCTATTCTCCCCACGAGGTTTTGGATCAGGCCATGCTCCACGTGCTCAAGTTCAGCTCGGAAGACTGCGGCACCTGCCACCGCATGAGCCATTACGACGAGCTGGTGTGCACTGAGCTGGGCTGCACCTTCGTGAGCGTGATGCTGCAGGACACCGACACCTACCGCCGCTATCGCAAGGTCTTGCTGGCCCAGTACCCCAACAAGGAGGGCATGGGTTGGCCCACCTACCTGCTGGTGACCGACCCCGACGGAGAGTTCACCATCCATGGCGAGCTCAAGGGCGGCATGCCCA
>Ga0194129_10001958_pt1 | contig 32141 bp, 27 predicted proteins | sample TA2KigCa35mmetaG_FD_150862 | JGI IMG/M metagenome (GOLD analysis project Ga0194129, IMG submission 150862) | Freshwater microbial communities from Lake Tanganyika, Tanzania - TA2015038 Kigoma Deep Cast 35m | ecosystem: Environmental > Aquatic > Freshwater > Lake | place: Tanzania: Lake...
GCATAAACGTGTATATTTTTCCATGCAACACCTCTCTTTCTTCTTTTCACCCTCAGTATACCTGAGGAAGGGGTGTTGCATTCCATTCTAGAATTTAGGGAATCTAGCATCTGCCCAAGGTTTTTTGAGCAAAATGCAAAATGATGGAAAATACGATCAGCTTCATGCTACAGTTAGGTTGTAGTAGAAAGATTTCAATAGTCAATTTAATTATAAAAAGGGGAGTTTTATGAAAATAATGAGTTATAAGCTATTTGGCGCTGTGATGACACTACTTTGTGCAGCTTACAATGTACACGCGCAAACGCCTGGAGAAGCCATGGCGGCGACAAAGGAAGCGATGGGCTCAGAACCTGTTTCTGCAGCACGTAAAGCTCCTCAGACTTATGCAGTAGCGGCAAAGAATAATTTTATACCTTATAGGGCCTCAAAAGGTAAGTGGAACGTTGGGTCCATGTGGTCTTGTGATTGGGATTGGTTTGGGGAATGGAAAACAGACATTCCAGGGTATTTCTTATTTGAGTATATGCCTAATAACCCTAAAATCGATTCAAGTAAAGGAAATGAATTAACTGACAATGGCAAATATGAAGTCTATTGGCCACCAGCACCACTTCCTGCTGATGCAATGCCGCATGGTATTGGTTTTAGCAGTACTCTTCCTGATGTTGGCACAGTATCTACCGCCGGGCCAAATCTTCCATTAGTGCTTGTTTTAAATAGTGTAGGTATTTCTGCGGGTGGTGGTTATAACGGAGGGGGAACTCCTGGTCGAGGAAGAGGCGATGCCGCACTCACTTCACGCGCATTGCCGCCATTTGGAACTATTCAAGCTAACGCTCCAGCTGCTAATACATTTCCTGGCCTCGGGGCGCGTTATTTTGATGGTGGACAACCGCCACAAGCTATGCCTTCCAATTGCTTTAAGATGGCTAATCCAAGGGCAAACTCTATGTACTTGGTGGAGCTCAACCAAATAGAAAACACCTTACGGGTTTGGACAAAACCTGAAGGCGCGCCAAGAGATGCTTATACTCCTGTTATTACTGACCCTGTCGCTCAAGCAATGATATTCGCGTCTATGGAAGCATGCAAAACCCCTGCACAGTATTTTACTTTTGTTGCTGACACTATAATGATGTACGCTATCTGGAAGAATGGATCTGCTTCTCAGGCATGGCCAATTCAGTATTCAGTTTCTCAGGTGCAGTCGTTGGTTTCCGGAAAAACAGTTGCCTCTAAAGCCCCAAGTTTATTAGTGTGCCCCGCTGGTTCATTCTTTTTACATCGTGTTGGTGGTACCAGTGGAAGCTCTCTTCGAGCTCCATCTTGGTTTGATGATTGGGCTACTACGGTACCAGGAGATTTTGAGTTTTCCTTTGATACGGATTTGAAGCACGATATTATGGTTGGATTTAGTCCTACCAAGCTTTCAGGAGCTGCTGCAGGGGTTGTTCCATTGGTGCTGAAAATAGGTATTAATAATAATCAACATGGATGTGTTTTATTTAATATGTCTCCTTGTGATTCTGCTGAGGAAGCAGGAGGAAGTACTGAGTTTCCTGCAAGAATTCCGACTGATTTATACGCTCAGAGCGGTAGTCTAAATGAAGCAATTACTATAAAAATAGTATTCAAGCAAACAGCAGAAAATGTTAATGGGACTAAAGGAACTTTATCTGCTTGGGCTAAAAGTCCTGGATCGCCAGATGCTTCTTATATACAGATCTTTGATGGTGACTCAGAAGCTACTATTGCAGACATGATTGCTGAAGCTCCTGCAAATTTGAAGTATTTTAGCTTGACCAAAGGTAATGATGAGGCGTTGGGTGTGAAAACGGCGTTCTTTAGAAATGTTGTGGTAAAAGTGCCAACAGACAGCCCAGCAACAGACAGCCCAGCCGCAGACAAACCAGCAACAGACAAACCAGCAACAGACAAACCAGCCGCAGACAAACCTTCTGTAGAAAACCCTGCGGCTAAGGCTGCTGGTCAAAAGATCGAGCCTGGCCGTCGTGGTTTCTTGAGAAAGAAAAAACGCAATAAGGCAAAAAACAAAAAGCCATCGGTTGATACTTCTGCTGCTAATGCTTCGCAAACAGAGAAGCCTGACGAGAAAGAACCATCAGATCAAAAAACTGCTGATGAAAAGCCAGTTGGCAAAACAACTTCTAGTTCTGTAAGGAAAACCTCTAAAAAAGCAGCGGCAAAAAAAGCAGCGGCAAAAAAGGCAGCAGCAAGAAAAGCAGCAGCAAGAAAGGCAGCAGCAAAAAAATAGCCGAAGTGGCTAAGCAATAAGCAAATTACATGCTACAGCCAATAAAAAGAAGGGGCGCCTCTCAGCAAGAGGCGCCCCTTCTTTTTATTGCATACTTTTTCTATACTACGTCTTGTCTGGTCCTAGACTTTGGCGGGGCATGGTTTTTAGAATAATTATGAGGGAGTCTGTTATGTTCAATTTTCTTAAAGAAAAAATTAAAAAAATATATGTTTCTGTTGCTCATGGTATGCAAACACTATTTGGTCAGGGCGGTACTTTTGATGACTCATTTTTAAAACAGTTGGCAACGATACTGATTAGTGCTGATACCGGTATTGCTACTACCAACGCCATAATTGAGCAACTTAAAAATGCTATGCAGGGAGTGGCTGTTAGTGATTTAACACAAGCAAAAACAGCACTGGGAAAGATTTTAGTTGAAATGCTACAACCAGCAGCCCCAGTAGCCCTTTTACCACGTGTTCTGGTGATGGTTGGTGTAAATGGCAGTGGTAAAACTACTTTTATTTCAAAATACGCCGCGTTGCTTAAAAAGCAGGAAAAAAAAGTATTAGTGGTTGCTGGCGATACTTTTCGTGCAGCGGCGGCAGAACAATTAGCAACGTGGGCAGAACGCATTGGTGTAACAATTGCGGTGGGGAAGGAAAATCAGGATCCAGCCTCAGTTATTTTTGACGCTTGTGAGCAATTTAAAAATGGACAATTTGATCATATTATTATTGATACAGCCGGACGGTTGCAGACTAAAATAAATCTGATGAAAGAACTTGAAAAAATTAAGAAAATTATTAATCGTCAGCTAGGCTCTTTGTCTATTAGCACGTGGCTTACTATTGATGCTATGCTTGGACAAAACAGTTTTGCCCAAGCGGAAGTTTTTCATGAAGCCACCCAAGTTAATGGTATTGTGCTTACTAAGTTGGATGGTACCGGTAAAGGGGGCGTTGTATTTGCGATTACGCAAAAAATACGTTTGCCCTTAGCCTACATTACGTTTGGTGAAGCGCTTGAAGATATTAAGCCATTTAGCCCCGATGAATACGTACATAACTTGTTAAATGCATAACATTGGAGAAATGAGATGAATATTCGTTATATCGCTCTTTTATTATTGACTAGCTCAGCGGTAGAAGCGCGTAGCATGTTTCAAGTTATTAAAGATGCCCGGAAAAGTGTAAAAGAAGCGCTCAATAAAGCTTCGAGTAAATCCCTTAATGATTTGCTTGGTAGAAAGACTCCAAAGCCGATACTTATTACTCCTGAATTATTGCGCAGTTTTGGTAGTCCTACTGCATACGAGCATTTAGAAAAAGCTAATGCCCTTTACGGAAAACTATTCTGGGCTGAGCAGTATGAATTAGTTTCAGCGCTTGATTTGATTGCAAAATCAAATGCGCCTGAATCGCGTACCATGTTGAAAACTATGCTCAAAAAAGCAATGATTGACCATACCCAAACTACTAATCCTTCTACTTTAGATTTTGTACGTGAATTACTCACGGAGGAAGCACTGCTTGCCCAAGTGCTTAACGAATTGATGGCTGCCGTAAGTGGTTTGCAAAACGATGCCAGCATGAAGGCAGTTGAATTTGATGTAAAAAATCTACATGAGCGGCGCAATAAAGATGTCGCGACTTTGTGCACGCTTCAAGGGCTGGTAGCCGAATTTTTGGCAATCTAGTATGCAGCGTATAATTCAGGACCTGGCAGCCCAGCTCCTTCCCGTTTGCGATTCTGAGGCAGAAGCAACGAGCCAAGCATGGCAACTTCTTGAACATGTGCTAGGAAAGCAAAAAAAACAATTATTATTGCAAAACCCCGTTACGCTTTCTCCAGGGCAGACAGCGCAGTTGACTGACTTGGTGCTACAGCGTGTTATAGCCAGACGCCCGCTGCAGTATTTGCTTGGTATTGTTCCCTTTAAAGAGTTGATGATTAAGGTCAGCCCGCCCACACTGATCCCACGGCCAGAAACTGAAGAATGGGTAAGCTGGCTTATAGAAAAGCTACAACCCGTGAGCAAGGAGCCATTGCGCATTTTAGATTTATGTACTGGAAGTGGCTGCATAGCCTTGGCCTTGGCGAAAGCTTTCCCTCGGGCTGAGGTATGGGGAATTGATATTGCTGAGCAAGCTATAGCGCTTGCTCAAGAAAATGCGCTACATAATCATATTACTAATGTACGCTTCGTCTGTGCGGACTTATGGGAAGGGGTGCCTTTTGGACTGCAGTTTGATTTAATTGTTGCCAATCCGCCCTATATTACACCAGCTGAGTACGAGCAGTTGCAGCCCGAAGTCTTACTGTGGGAAGATGTACGGGCGCTTAAAGCTGAACAGCAAGGCTTAGCAGTGTATGCTAGGATTGCTCAAGAAGCCTGGTCTCGTTTATATAAAAACAGCATACTTGCAAATAATTCTTTGCCGGTGTTAGTGATGGAGCTTGGTACAGATCCAGCGGGTGTACAGGAGCTCTTTGCCCATATGGGCTTTTCTAAGCTTGTTTTGCAAAAAGATTTGCAGCAGGTTTATCGATGGCTGGCGGGGCGGATTTGACATGGCGCGTTGTTTAGGTTAAGGTTTATGGGCCTAATGACATATACCCAGATAGTCGCGCAAATAGCGAAAGATAAAGGCCATTAGGTATTTTTATTTAAAAAATACCTATAATCACCGAAAAAGTTTACAGATTATTTTATTTTCATAGTCAAAGTAATGTAATATTATAATGACAAATAGAATAACAGTCAGCGGTGGAGCTTTATCTCAATACTAGATCATAACCCGTGATGGAGAAATGTATGATAGGTCATAAATACGCAGGTGCGTTACTTTTGTCTGTTATGAGTGTTTCAGCAGCCTTAAGTGATCAATCGTTGTCAATCAAGACAAAATCAGTTACTGAAACAGCACCCGTCGTTGAATCTGTTGAGCAGCGTGTGGTTGCTGATGCTCAAAAAAATATTCAAAAAGCGTTAAAGAATAATGCGTCTATTGAACGTATTGTTTGTTCGTATGGTTCGCAACCAGGGTCAGTAAAAGCACATTTTACTGATTATCGCCGTAAACCTGAAGTATGTGGTTCTACAGATGCTACCTTGTTGGCTAACAGTAATATTACTGAGATGACGGTTGTTTTTGTGAAACACGAAGAGGATGTTTTGGGTTTAAAATATTCTGATACTACAGGAAAGCACTCCAAAGAAATTGCATGCAATAATATTAAAGTATTCTAATCCTTTCTCCGCTACTACAATATAGCTTTGAGGTAATACATAATTTCTATGCTTAAAAAGCTCTTCAGCACTATAAAAGCGTTATTCTTTGTTTTCATCATTATTCAATTTGTTCCTGCCATTATTGTAAGCACCAAGCATTTATTTAATACGGCTATGCATTCTAAGACGCACATAGCATTATTACCGGTGAATGGGATGATCAGTGATGCTGCCTTTTATACCAATCGGCTTGATGCATTTTTAAAGGATGATGATATTAAAGGTTTAATCCTCCGTATCAATTCTCCAGGTGGGATCTCTGGCTGCTGCCAAGCCATTTTTAATGAAATCAGTAATTTTGCTAAGAAAAAGCCAGTGGTTGCTGTAGTTGAAAATGTGGCGGCTTCTGGCAGTTATTACATTGCTGCGGCAGCTGATTGTGTTATTGTCAGCCCGTTGTCATTAATTGGTAGCATCGGTGTATATATGGAGCTAGCGAATGCTAAGCAGCTCCTTGCTGACTGGCATGTGGATTTTACCTATGTGCAGACAGGAAAATATAAGACCGTAGGCAGCAAAGTTAAAGACCTGAGCTCTGATGATACAGCCTACTTACAAAAATTATCGGATGATCAGTACAACTGTTTTGTCCGTGAAATTGCTAAAGCACGGGGGCTTGATCCTTCTCAGCATACTCTATGGGCCGATGGCCAAATATTTACTGGGGTACACGCGCTTGAGCTTAAGCTTGTCGATCAGCTTGGATCTATTTCCGATGCGATTGAAGAGATGAAAAAGCTAGCAAGTATTGATGCTGACCAGCAAATTAAATTGGTACAAGCACCAAAACATACGGGCCTTTTGCGGCAGTTACTGCTTGGTAACAGTGAAGATGGTGATGGTGAAGGTTTTGATCTAGCTTCATCCCTTGCTACATTTGCGAGCAAAGTGAGCAAGCAGTTTTGTGCTGAGCAAGCTATGGCTAGTGTGCAAACGAATTTGTAAACTTTTTTGATTCAGATACAAATCGGGGTAGGTTTTCTCAAAAGAACCTACCCCGATTTTTTATTTTTATTAAAATCTAAAAAATTGTTTTTTTAGATTAATTGGATCTCTTCCACCTGATAAAACGAAAGAGTTATGGGCTTTTTTTCGCCTTCAATAGCCAACAACAAATCACCGTTTGGCATGACCTGCTGAGCTATGCCAGTACAAATAGAACCATCTTTTTGATGCACTGTAATGGGTTTACCCAAATAAATTTGCTCTTGTCGCCAGGCTTTATAGATAGAGCCAAATGCAAGTTGCTGCCAAGCGGCGTACCAAGCATCAAGATTAGTAATAATTTCTTTAAATAGCGTACGCATGTCTAGCTGTTTGCCTGCTAGGGTACACACACTGGTAGCGCTCTTGTAAAGCTCATGCTCGGGTGGGAAAATATTATTGACGTTGAGCGCAAAACCAACAATCAGGCCGGCAGGGGCATGGTGCTCCCATACTGCTTGCATTAATATACCACCCAGTTTTTGTGTTCCTGTCACAATATCATTTGGCCATTTGAGAGAAGCCCCATACATTTTGAGGGGACTGACAACGCCTAGCGCAATTGCCATGTTAAGTTGGCTGAGGCGAACATCAAAATCATCAGGATGCATTACTTTTAAAAGGGGTGGTTTAAGTACCATGGTAACAAGTAACTGGCCCGGCATAATGTGCCATTCCCTGCCTTGTCTACCACGGGCGTGAGTATACATATCAGCAAGAAACAATGCTCCGTCTGGTGCTTCATGGAGAAGTGATCTTGCCCATGCCATTGAATCATCAGTAGTTTGTATGCGATATAACTTACTGCCAATAATCATAGTAAGCTCACAGTCGAATTTTTGATTCGCGTAGTGTTTCGCGCTTAATATCGCGTTCTTTAATCTGCTCTTTTTTGTCTACATTTTTCTTATGTTTTGCCAAGCCAATTTCTACTTTTACAAAGCCACGAGTATTAAAATACATTCTGAGCGGGATAAGTGTGAGCCCTTGGCGTGAGACAGCGCCAATCAATTTGTTGATCTCTTTTTTATGCAACAATAGTGCTCTGGTTTGGCGCGAGGTATCTTTTTTATCATAAGCATATTTGTAGGGTGCGATGTGACAGTTAAGCAAAAATACTTGTCCATCTTTTACGATAGCAAATGAATCTGCTAATGATACTTGCTTTGCTCGAATTGATTTAACTTCATCACCTCGCAGGACAATACCAGCTTCGTAAATGCCGTCAATGGTGTAGTCAAAAAAGGCCCGTCTGTTTGTTGCTATAACGATCATGATTGCTTAATGTTTGAATGTTTGCGGTGCAATAATTTTTTTACAAGTGGGTAACAGGCGAGCGCTGCAATGATGCCTGCAACATTGCCTCCGACCAGAAACGACCACACGCATATGCTACCAGATCCTAGGCATTTTGACAAAGTATTGGCCAAGCTAGGCCAGTAGTTATCTAAGCTATGCGCAGAGAAAGTGAGTGTAGGGTGCAGGTTGAAAAAGTCATGCACAAGCGCATAGCCCAAAATATAATCAAATGAATAAAAGGGAATCATGGTCCAGGGATTATTGAGAGAGGCGACTAAAAATACCGTTGGGAGATGGAGCCCAAACAAAAAAGCGCTCGCAAGAATCATCACCCCGTGTAGGCCAGCAAAAGGGGAAAAAGCAATATACATCCCTATACTCACTGCTAAGCTAATGCCATGAACAGTATAGCCGTTTAAAAGTGAGTCAGTTATACTGGAGGTAATTTTTTTGAAAATGTTCATACGAATCTTTTATATAAAGGGGCTAATGATGTGTATTCAAAAGGTACTACGTTTTTTCCTTATTGCCTATGTAATCTCTTTTTGTAGTGCTATGCACGCCTTAGAGATGCGTGGTTGTATTAAGGCAGAAACGGTGACCGCTGATAAAATGCCTCAATTTAGAGTGCTTTTTGCAGGCAAAGAAACGATGACGAATACAGAAGGCTTTTTTTCTATGCCGCTTGAACAACAAATACATCGCTATGCCGTGCTTATTTGTAAAAATATTAAGCAAAACTTTGTTAAAACAAATACAGTAAGAAATGTGTGTATCGTGCCAACTGATGACTACCGGTATTATGAATTTGAAAAGACACCTCAAAGCAATACATGGCGTCAACAAGAAAAACGACTTGATCTGGAGCGTCCTATTGCCCCCGAAGGCTGTGTAATTATATTGCTTGATCCTGCGCATGTGTCACGAATTGAGCCTTGGCGTATTGATTTTTCAACACAAACAGTTAAATTGCCAGCTATTGTCTTAAAACAAGAGGTAAACACACGTACATTGGCTTCAGCTTCGGCGCAGTCATTATTATGCTCTCTGGACGAAAAACCATTCCATGAAACCATCAAAGAAGAGGTAAAGCAGCTAGCGCAGAATACTAATGTGATGGTGGCTCTGGCGCGATAATACAATTAGTAATAAGTTATCGGGCCGGGGCGTTTGTCTTGTTAGCTAGTTCTGCGTTAACCTTAAAAATACTTATCTCTTAAGGTTAGCGTGGAGGTTTTTGCTATGGTGTTTGCTCCCAGCCGGAAATCACTTTTATTATTACTCTGTATACTTTTGGTAGTGTGCAACATTTTTCGTGCATTGCGTGCCGAGTACCTTATTGGTAGAAAGTCGCAAGGTACTGTTGTGCCACTGCCAGCTGATTATTTTACCCAGCGACAAGGGGCATTGCTCTACGAAACAGTAAGTAAGTATCAATGGCCTTCAGTGCTAGCTTTTTATGAAAATGGTTCTGGACTTTGTAGGTCTGAACTTGAAAAAACAGTACTTTCATCCCGGCCATTTGCCGAGCCTGAATACATTTGTAAAAAAATTAAAGAAATCGATGCTGACTTGTTTCCTCTATGGATTCCAAATACTTTATATGAATTATTTGTTTTGAGTTATACCCTAACAATTCGTGGAGATTCTTCCTTAACAAACGGTGTAGAATTTTTAAAAACAAGCCTAAGCGATCATAAAAGTAAATGGACGTATAACATAGTAGATAATGAGTTGATACCCGCTATCAATAGTAGTGCTATTGTACAAACAAAGAAGCAATTGTTACATGAAGTATTTATTCACCAACGGTGGTGGAAACGTGCTCTCGCATTAGTTAGCAAGAGCGCCTGGCAGTCAAATCCATGGACGTACATTTTTTTAACAGTGAATGAATTCATAACCACTGAATTAAGTACGATGCCTATTAATGTAAATACCACTGCGTTGGAACGGTTAACCCAATCATATGAGTATGCTTTACCAGCAGTATTGTATTGTACGATTGCTTGTCATCTAGTAGAGGCTATTTTAGTAGGGCTTAAAAAGAATGTTCAGTTTTCCTTTAAAAAAGAAGTGCTCTCTTGCCTTGACCGTGAGCTCACCAAAGAAGGACTTAAGCCAGAAGGGGTGCTTGCGCGTACCATTAGACTTGAGCTAGCTGCGCAGCAAAAAAATAAGGCAGTATTATTTCGGGGGACTCAGCCAATTGCCCATCCTGTTAAGCAAGATGTTATGGTATTGGACAGTACTTTATTTATGCCAGATTACCAGCCACGGTCGGTTTCTTATGGGAATGGGCTTTTTGCAGGCTCTCTTTTTGACCCCTGGGGAACTTCTTATTGGTATTTAGTGCATGGAGAATACATGGGTTACGGGTTACTGATTAATAAATTAGTGACGGCCAAAAATAGTGATCAAAATTTATTTTTTGTACCCCCGTTGTCGACTTTGCATGGGTTGTTTGCGAATGGGCAATTTTTTCATCCACGCACCAAAGCGGTAATGCCGCTAGGCATTGTTGCACAGGTTGATGGTATTCAAAAATTTTGGCTACGTGATGATCTTGGCATAATTGCAACAACACAAGCTCCATTGGTGCATGAAGCGCGCTATCTTGGGCTGCTTGCAAAGAATGTAGTAATGCTTTCTGATTGTAAGCAGGGGGTCTCCTATCCTTCAGAAACCCTTAAAACAAATATGCAATCGCTCCACCTACGGTTGCTAGAGCACTAATTTTTGCATCACTGTTTTACATGAATGTTCCCTCAATCGCTTGTATATAACCCAAGCTGGTTGAGGAATATTTTTTGTGAGCGTATTAGAATAGTTGGTTGTAGTTAAGGTCGTATAACGTCTAGGTCTAGATTATCAAATAAACCTTGTTCCGCCTTGTAGCTGCCGACAAAGGCAATCATTGCGCCATTATCAGTACAGAAGGCTGGTGGTGCAACTACTAATTGTTTTCGATGATTATTACAAAGTTTGAGCAGCCGAGCGCGCAGATATTTGTTACATGCTACACCGCCAACAAAGGTAACGGCAGAAACGGTAGGATATTTTTTAAAAGCTTCTTTGAGACGTTTTTGAAAAATATCTCCTATGCAGACTAATAATGAACTGGAAACTTGGCGTTGTAGCTCTGGCGTAATAGCTTCTTTTATCGGGCCTGTATTCATATCATAGGCGCCACGTTTAACTAAATCATACAAAATGGCGGTTTTAAGCCCGGAGAAGCTAAACGTAATAAGCTCATGGTCTAATGTTTTAGTACGGGGGTATTTGAAAAAGTCTTCAAAATTAACCTCTGCGCCTAAGCGTTCAATGACGGCCCCGCCAGGGTATCCTAGCCCTAAAATTTTGGCTACTTTGTCAAAAGCTTCACCAGCTGCATCATCAATTGTATGACCAATCAGTTCATACTCTCCAAAGCCTTTTACCAAATACAAGGCAGTATGTCCACCAGAGACTGAGAAAGTAAGAAAGGGAAATTGTAGAGATTTATTTACGGTACCATCTGCTTGTAAAAAAGCTGAAAACATATGTCCTTCAAGATGGTCTATGCCTATTAATTTTTTATTATGCGCAAAGGCAATTCCTTTAGCAAAGCAGATCCCTACAAGCAGTGAACCCACTAAGCCCGGACGATTAGTAACCGCTATGGTATCAATATCTTGAATGGAAACGCCGGCATTAGTAAGCGCTTCTTGCACAACCAAATCTATTTTCTCAAGTTGCGAACGTGAAGCAATTTCAGGAATAACGCCGCCATATATTTTATGCATGGCTATTTGTGAAAAAAGCGCCTGCCCTAATAATAATTGACGGCTGCTGTCGAAAACAGCAGCCCCCGTTTCATCACATGAAGTTTCAATACCAAGAATTAACATAGATGGCTCGTCCCGCTCTTTCACCCCTAACGGGGGCCCATTCGACAAGCTCAGGGGGAGCGGGAATAGTTTGAGAATTTTACTTACTAATTTATTTACCAGAGTCAGAAGAGGATTTTTTCTTAAGCATCTGTTCCCAGAACTCTTGATTAGTTTTTGTTTTGCGCATTCGATCAATCAAGAGCTCCATCCCTTCATTGGTACTCATGGTGCCAATGAATTTTTGTAGTACGAGTGATGCTTTCATGTCTTCATCAGAGAGCATAAGCTCTTCGCGGCGTGTACCAGATTGCTGGAGGTCGAATGCAGGGAAAATCCGTTTATTCGAAAGTTTTCTTGTCAGGTGAATTTCCATATTACCAGTACCCTTGAACTCTTCGAAAATAACTTCATCCATGCGCGAGCCAGTCTCAACTAAAGCTGTTGCAAGAATGGTTAATGAGCCGCCTTCTTCCACATTACGAGCAGCTCCAAAAAATCGTTTAGGTTTTTGCAAAGCGTTTGCGTCAATACCACCGGTAAGCACTTTGCCAGAGGCAGGCGCCATGGTGTTGTATGCACGTGCAAGGCGGGTTAAAGAGTCTAGGAGAATGACCACATCACGGCCACATTCTACCAAGCGTTTAGCTTTTTCAAGTACAATTTCAGCTACCTGAACATGACGAGTGGCGTACTCATCAAAGGTCGAGCTAACAACTTCTGCTTTAACCGAGCGTTCCATGTCTGTTACTTCTTCAGGTCGCTCATCAATAAGCAAAATCATCATAATGACTTCAGGGTGATTACGTAAAATGCTATTGGCAAGCTCTTTAAGTAAGAGCGTTTTACCTGTTTTTGGGGGTGCAACAATTAAGCCACGTTGCCCTTTACCAATCGGTACCAAGAGGTCCATGATTCTAGTCGAAATAATGGACGGATCTCCCTCAAGATTAAATTTCTTGTTTGGGAACAGTGCAGTGAGATTCTCATACATTGTTTTTGTAGAGACATGAGTTGGCGTTTCGTAGTTAATACTTTCAATGCGTTGCAGTGCAAAGTATTTCTCGCCTTCTTTAGGCTTACGAATAGTGCCCTTGATGCTATCGCCGGTTCTGAGCCCAAAGCGTTTGATGTGTGCAGGTGAAACATAAATGTCGTCTGGCCCAGGCACGTAATTAAATTTTGGTGATCGTAGAAAGCCAAACCCATCTTGCAAACGTTCTAGGATGCCTTCACACCAGATCTCGACACGTTGGTCAGATTGAGACTCGAGAATTTTGAAAATGATTTCTTGTTTTTTGAGTGAAGCAACGTCAGGAATATGCAACTCTTGCGCATAGGTAATAAGCGCAGTGATATTCATTTCTTTTAATTCTTGTACATTGATGGATTTCATGGGCTGAGCAGTGGGATCAACTGGGCGTGGCGCCATAATTTCATCAAGGTTATCTTGATGTTGCATTTGTGGCGCACGTTCACGTTGCTGTGAACGATAATTATTCTGATTACCCTGTTGATGGTGTTGTCGTTCGCGACGTTCAGAACGCTCCCCATGATCTCGCTGTTCACGACGATCAGCTTGCTCACGATTATTGGCATCACGGCTATTGCTTTCGTGACTATTAGTGCGGCGTTCACCTTGTGATTTACGCATATCGTTACGCTTATCGTTACGAGGACGATTGTGTGGACGGCGTTGTTCGTGCTGTACTGGTGCTTGCTGTGTTTGTTCAGCTGCTGGTCGTTGTGTTTCCTGTGGTTCCGCTATGTGTGGCTGTTCTACTGGCACTTGCTCAGTATCATCAACCACGAGGTCAGCATCCAAAGGTGCTAATTTTTTTTTATTATCCATCGTACCCTACGAAAAGTGAATCCTATCCATGAAAGAATAGAGAAGAAAAGAAAATGAGATTTTAATGATAAATCACAGAATTAAGCTTAATGCTACAATAAAAATATATTGAAAATCAAGGATTAAGGCCGTTTGAACGAATGTTCTGGCTCACTTTATTAGTAAAGCACAAAATTACGATTTAGGCAAACGGCCCATGAAAAATTAGTTTTTTGGTTTAATAACAAGTGTTGCTGAGCTTGCAATATAGATTGAGGAGTAGGTACCAATAATAATACCGGCGAGCATTACAACTGAAAGACCGCGTAATGTTTCTCCGCCAAGAATCACAATTGCCAAGACAGAAAGTGCCGTAGCAACGCTAGTTAATAATGTACGTCGTAGTGTTTGGTTTACACTTATGTTAAAGATATCGTATTCAGACATCCCTTTGTATTTAATCATATTTTCACGGATACGAGCAAAAATAACCACCGTATCGTTCATTGAATAACCAAGAACCGCCAAAATTGAGGCTAGTACGTGAAGTGATATAGGTTCTCCTGCGAGCAAAATAAACACCATTACTGCTAAAATGTCGTGAATAAGGGCTATGATAGCACCAAGCCCAAAACGAAATTCAAAGCGCAAGGCGATATAAAGCAATAAAACAACTAAAGAAATTAATACTGCCACTACTGCATTATGCGCGGTGTCTTTTCCTGCTTCTGCACCAACAAGCTGTGTATTGTCTACACGCATTGGATTACCAGGAATATGCTTAGTTATTGCGCTGGTGATTTGTGCTTCGGTTTCTGGTGCTTGTGAGCTAACCGTAATTATAAAATCACGATTTGATGCGCCAATGCTTTGAATGATAGCATCTTTCCATCCACCGGCGCTAACAGCTTTTCGTACATCAGCGATATCAGTGGATTTTTCAAATGCAATCTGCACCTGAGCTCCACCTGTAAAATCGATGTGGTAAGAAAAACCACCTTTTGCAATGTAAGCAGCTACGCCAACTGCAAAATAAAGAATAGACGCTACTAGCCAAAAATACCGGTATTTTAAAAAATCGAACCTGTATTTTCCTGAATCAGTAGTTGTTGACAACATTATCTCTCCGTTCTGTTACCGCCCTTTTATTGCGTTACTTGTAACACCGAAATAAATTTTCTTCCTCTATAGCCGCTGTGAAATTTCACGCTACCTGCTGTGCTAGCAAATAAAGTGTCATCGCCACCGCGCATTACGCCATTACCAGGGTGAATTTTGGTGCCGCGTTGACGTACCAATACTTCTCCGACATTTACAATTTGGCCGTCAAAACGCTTGCAGCCCAGACGTTTGGAATGACTATCGCGTCCATTACTGGTAGAGCCGCCGCCCTTACTTGTTGCCATGCTGAATCCTAACGAATTAATCAGGTTGGAAAAATTATTTTTACAGAATCAAATACTAGATAAAATGAGTAAAACTCGCAAAATAGTCTGTCTTTTTTTTACTATTTTGTCAAAGACTTTTCCCTTATTTGGTGATCTCACCCCATGTTTTTCCAGTACGAATGGTTACATTCAGCGGCACTTCCCAGCTGACTACCTGTGTCATAAGCTCTTGAATGATAGAGGTAACGGTGGCTAACTCTGTATTAGGTACTTCTACTATAATTTCATCATGAATTTGTAAAATGAGGCGAGCTTCAAGCTTTTGGGTGATAAAGGTATTATCGATATTGATCATCGCCAGTTTCATAATTTCAGCCTGTGTCCCCTGGACAGGGGTATTAATAGCCATGCGTTTTCCTGCTTCAAAGAGCATTTTGTTACGTTCGGCAAGTTCGGGTATGTAGCGGCGTCTTCCGTACCATGTTTCTACGTACCCATTTTGTATCGCTTGATCGGTGGTGCGTTCAATCCAGGCAGCAACCCCTGGGAAACGTTCAAAATATTTCTCAATGTATGTTTTTGCCTCACTAGCCTTAATCCCAAGGTCTTTTGCCAGTCCATAGGGGGTGACGCCGTACATGATACTAAAATTGATTCGTTTGCCTAGCTGTCGTTGGTCGTGCGTTACCTGGCTAGCTGGAATATCAAAAAGTTGAGCGCTTGTTTCAGTATGAATATCATGGCCATGTAAAAATATATTAATTAAAGCCTTATCTTGCGAGAGATGCGCCAGGATGCGTAATTCAACTTGTGAATAATCTGCAGAGAGCAGTACTTTACCTTCGGGGGCGTAAAAAGAGTCTCTGATTTGCATACCAAAGCCGGCCGAGACGGGGATGTTTTGCAGGTTGGGATCAGTACTTGAGAGGCGCCCAGTAGCAACTTGTGTTTGGCTGTAGCTTGTATGAATGCGACCAGTTTTTTTATTAACGTACCCTGGGAGTGGTTCAAGATAAGTAGTTTTGAGTTTAGTAAGTTCACGATAGCTGAGAATAAGGCCTGGAATAGGATGTTTCTCTGCCAGTGACTGTAGTACTTCTTGATCTGTGGAGCGGTTCCCTTTGGCGCTTTTTTTACCAGAGGGTAGCCCAAGTTGATCAAAGAGTAACTGTTCAACTTGCTTGGGCGAGTTGAGGTTGATAGCTCCTCCTCCATGGTGGTGAGGGATAGCTGCTAGAATTTTTGCTTCAATCTTGCTGATTTCGTCTTCAACAGCAGTCATAGTGCTACGTATTTTTGTGGCATCGAGAAGTATGCCATACTCTTCCATACGCCATAATACTTGATAAAAAGGCATTTCAATTTCATGAAATAATTTAAGTAGGGTGGGGTGCTGGTTGAGGTTTTTTTCCAGGATTGCTTTTAATTTGTATGTTTGGAGTGCGTCATGTGCACCATAGAGTGCGCCTTCTTCCACCGGTACTTCTGCAAACGTAGTGCGCTGTTTGCCAAGCACATCCTTAAATTTGAGCATTGGCTCATGTAGGTAGCTCATTGAAAGTGCTTTTAAATTAATACGGTCCTTATCGCCTTGGCGTAGAAGTCCGGCAGCAATAATAGTATCAAAAACAACGGGAGGCGTAGTGATTCCTGCACATGCCAGTACCAGTTGGTCAAATTTAGCGTTATGCATTACGAGTCTGATAGTCTTATTTTCCAGCATGGGTTTAATGGCTGCGATGACGGTAGCTCGGTCAATTTGTTTGCCTTCGTGGTGCCCTATTGGCAGGTAGAATGCTTCATGAGCATTTATTGAAAAAGAGATGCCCACTAATTCATCGTGCATGGGTATACTGCCCGTAGTTTCAGTATCAAGCGCAATATAATCAGCTTCTTTTAAGACAGCAATCATGTTTTTCAGAGCTTCCTCATCTTGTACTAAACCTAGCTTCCACGCCTGTTTTTTTTCTTCTGCGGAGAGCGGTTCCTCTTCGTTAAAGGTAAATAAGGATAAATTATGATCGCTGTTGCTAGGGCCCTTCTGTGTTATCGCCTCAGAAAAGCGTTTGTTAATGTCCTTTACTAAGCTAGAAAATTCTAATTGGGTAAACAAATCCAGTGCCGCTGCCCAGTTGACAGGATTAAAGGCAAAATCGCTCAGCTTGTGGGGCAATGGGGGCGGTTGTAGTAAAAATAGTTTATAACTTAAAAGTGCCAGCTCTTTTTGTTCATTGAGCAGCGAGCGGGTGCGCTCTTTGGGAACTCGGTCGATATGCTTATATAAATCTTCGAGTGAATTGAATTCTACAACTAGTTCTTGGGCTCCTTTTTTCCCAATACCACTAACTCCTGGAATATTATCTGAAGCATCCCCAAGGAGAGCATAGTAAAAAGGCACTTTGGATGGACTAAACCCATTCTCTTGCTCAAAGAGTGCTGCATCAACCAAGCGCTCTTTGAAGGGATCAAAAATTAAAACATGATCGGAAAGCAACTGGTACATATCCTTATCAGGGCAGACCAATACTGCCTGATGTTTGTTAAAATGCGTGGTGAGGCTTGCAATGACATCGTCACCTTCATATCCATCAATATTAATTTGGGCTATTTTCACCGCGCTCAAAAACTGTATAATGTACTCCTTCTGAACAAAAAGATCGCTTGGTGGTTTTTGACGTGTAGCTTTATAAGAGGGGTGTTGATCGTGGCGAAAGGTTTTTCCTTTGCTATCCCAGGCGACAACAAGGTGTTTTGGTGCAAAGGTATCAATAATTTTTTTTATAGCGCGGCAAAAACCATATACTGCTTGTGTTGGGATACCCGTGGATGTTTGTAGTTGCTTGATTGCATAATATGATCGGTATAAAAGATAGGATCCGTCAATGACAAAAAGCGCGTCTTTTTCGATTTGAGGCACAGCGTTACTTTCGTTTTTTTTCAGGAAATATAACTTTTTATTTGGCAAATTTGTCCATTAGACTAAAGTATAGAGCGTAATTTAGAAACGGGAACCAAAAATAGGGTCTATGAGGAGCCTACAAACGTATTGGGAAGTATGAAAGCACTAGGGTTAGATTTGGGTGACCGTTGGGTGGGGACGGCTCTTTCAGATGGCATGAAAATGACTTGTAAGCCTTACGAAACGGTTGATCTGGAAGCGCTTGATCCGTTTTTAGAAAAAATATTGGCTGCTGAACCTATTTCAGTAGTGGTTGTGGGATACCCTAAAACATTTTCAGGAGGGGAAAGTGCTCAAACAAATAAAATTGTCGCACTTAAAAATAGCCTAGAAGCCCGTTTTACTGAGGTGCATGGTCGTGCTATAATCTGGCTATTGTGGGATGAGCGCTTAAGTAGCAAGCGAGCCATTGATGTACAGCACGGATCGTCTTCAGCTGAGGCAAAAAAGAGGAGTCATTCTATCGCAGCAGCATTTATTCTTCAGAGTTATCTTGATAACTTGGCATTTCATGCGGTAGAGTCATAAAAAAGTAGGTTTTTACTGGGTAGAGATTCATGTATCTGGTTGTTCTCTTAAACGCGTTGTTTGCTACGACCTTTGTGCTTGCAAAGGTTGTATTGTCATATACTAAGCCGATCTTTTTGGTAGGTGCCAGCATGGCTATTGGCGGGTTTTTACAGCTCCTTTACATGGGTATAAAAAAACCTAAAAAATGTGTCATTGCAATGAAAGATGTAGGCCTTTTTGCTCAGGTAAGCATTTTTTCTATTGTTTTGAGCTATGGGCTTCAGTTCTGGGGCATGCAGTATATGCCTGTTTTTAAATCATGTTTTCTGTATAACTTTGGACCATTTGCCTCCTATTTGATTGCAGCGTTTCTTTTTAAAGAAAAGATGAAAGTGAAAAAATGGCTGGGACTATTAGTAGGGTTTATTGGTATTATTCCTATTTTGATTTCTACTTCACCGGCAGAGGAGGGGTTATCTATCGGCATGATGATATCGCTCCCAGAGTTGGCTTTGATTGCTTCAGTGGTATCTTACTCTTATGGGTGGTTTATTATTAGAATCTTGGTACACGATCGTCATTATTCCCCACTATTGGTGAATGGTATAGCTATGTTTATTGGTGGAATTGTTACGCTGATTGGTGTACCAATCCTTGAGGGGCCTATTGTTATTCGCGAGATGCTTCCTTTCTTTTATTTGCTCTCAGGTATGATTTTGGTTGAATTTCTCATTTGCAATAATCTTTACGCTTATTTACTTGATAAATACTCTGAAACGTTTGTCTCTTTTTCTACCTTTTCTATCCCTCTTTTTGGGGCGCTCTATAGCTGGTTCCTGCTGAACGAGCATATTACCTGGCATTTCTTTGTTTCGTCGCTCATTGTGTCAGCGGCTATTGCACTTTTTTATAGTGCAGAGCACGAAGATAAGCGGTTATAGTCTTCATCTCCCCATTTGATTTTGCTTTGATTTTCTAATAGAATAGATCAATAGTTAGATTATTTGTTGTTTTGTAATTATTCTACTGGGGGGGGTTATATGTATTGTTTACTATTGGCTTACTGAGCCTAGTGCTTGGGTATATGAATGTTTCGCTTGAGGCAGCTAAAAAAAGAGGATACTCTGCGGATGAACCTACTGCTGGGGTCTCAAAACTTGATGCACAAGGACGTTTACATGCCCCAGATGGTAAATTTAAGCGTCGTGCAAAAAACAGTGAGATTGAAGCTGATTTATTAGCCGATGAAGACGACCATACCGAGCTAGTGGCTGCAGTTGCAGAAGAAGTACTAGCACCGATTACTGCCGCTCGAGCAGCTGAACACCAGCAACGATTGGTTGCGGCTGCTTGTAGAGGAGCCCTTTCTGAATTAGACATACTTTTAGCTGCTCCTCTGACTACCATTGAAATGGTAAAGAATGCTGGTGATGCGATTAGAAAATTGCCCGCATCTTCTACTGTGATTAGTTGGCGCCGCCATGTTTTTATTAAGCTTTTTGATGCCGAAAAAAAGCTGTCTCCGGTTGTTGCGCCTGCTATGGTGCCAATAATTGAATCAGATGAATCTGACGAAGATGATAACGAGGAAGAAGCTACACCTGAGGTAGTCCCAGCCCCTGCGCTACCGTCAGTACCTGCTTCTACTCCAGGGAGTGCGGCTTTTGCGCCTGGGGATGAGCATCTCCAACAGTTAATTGCGGTTGCACAAACAGGCGATTTAGCACAGCTCAAGATTTTGTTAGCTTCTGATAAAACTACGGTTGCTATAGTTAATCACGTACGCGCTGCAGTAAAAGGAATAAGTCGTCACATATTATCGAATAAACTTGCTGTACTCACAGTACTTAATCAGTGGAAATACCAAAAGCTGAATGATTGTCATGAAAAAGCTACTGATGCAGTAGAGCCAGATGGCGGCACGTGTTTTATTTCTTAATGGCTCAATTGTTCAAAAATATCGATTTAAAATAACGGCGTCTTATCAAGCAATTTTTTGCGTAAGGCGCCGATATTATCAACGTTACCAATCAAGGCAAACCCTTTCAGTACATGCTCTATATCGGTAAGAAAGGCATGATAAAAATCGGGAGTTTGTTTTACCAATAATTTTAGCCCCGCTGGCGGATGAGCTATTGCTCCTGCGGTTACAAAAGTAAGGCCAAACGTAGTGGAGCTAGTTACCAGTACGGTCCCAGCATACCTTTTTTCGTTGCCGGTCATATTGTTGGCTGCCACCATTCCTTGCATTACCGCATCAGGCCATAAACCATTTTGTATTTTGCTACCGCTTACTTGATCAAATACCGTTGCAACATCCCCTGCGGCATACACATTTTCGCAGGATGTCTGTTGGTAGTTATTTACATCAATAGCATTATCATGCAGCGCAATTCCTGCATCTGCTGCAAGGTGGCTATTAGTACGCCCGCCAATCGCAAAAATGACCATATCTGCAGGTAAAACGGTGCCCGTGCTCAAGTGTACCTGCTCTACTTTTTTTCTTCCTTCAATAGCGGCTACTGTAGTCTCAAGCTCAGTGACGACGCCGTGCTTCTGTGCATGTTCAATAAAAAAGATACTACCTTGGGAATTCAATTGATGTGGCAAAACACGCGCAGCGCGTTCAATGATTTTTACCTGCTGTACATATGATTTAATGGCATCGGCGCATTCAAGTCCGGTTAAGCCAGCGCCAATTACCGCAACATTTTTCGGCGTGTGTTGCTTGATGTAGGCTAGTATATTTTCAGTGTCGGTGAGGCCATAAAAAATCATTACACCAGGCAAATGGTTGCCGGGTATATCGGGCATCCAGCCAGAGCGGCCAGTAGCAATTAATAACTTATCGTACGGCACCGCTTGCCCACCAGCAACGGTAACGCGTTGGTTTTTAGTGTCAATTGACTCAACAAAGCTATTCAGCTGCAGATGAATATTTTTATCAACAAAAGAAACAGCAGCTTTTAAGCCAATACTGGCAGCTGTTTTCTTACCCGACAGTACGTCCGCAAGTAAGCAGCGGTTGTAGGGTGGTACGCTTTCTGCCGTGAGCATCGTAATGCTGCTATGCTGATCAAGCTCACGTAATTTTCCTGCGGCACCAACACCAGCAGCGCTTGAACCAATTATGACATACTTATTCATGTCCCCTCTTTCTCGTCCTAACGGACTTCGCCCATTCGACTAAGCTCAGGGTGAGCGGGATTTCACAATTTTTCATTTGTTCTCTCCGCTCTCTTTGATCTCTTTAATTTCATAGTCTTCAAATACCGATAACGCAGTATCTTCACGCCAGCTATTTGGTAGTAATCCTGCCTTCATGCTCAGTTCGGTAAGTGTTTCATCAAGAGTCCATTTATATTCACGTGCAACACTCGGTAAGAACAATGCCGCCCCCAGCACGTTATTATCGCGGTCACGTTTTTCTAGAATAATACCATGCTTACCAAGCACAATTTCTTGAGGAGAGGCAATCGGCCGGGGAGGGGTTAGTAACGACAGCTCAATGGCAACGTCAGGAAGCTCTCCAGGAGCCAGTGGAAGAAAACGATTATCTCTAAACGCTGCAGCCAGGCTGAGATCATGCACTGATTTATACAATGGTGCCTCCGCGGTGACATGGCCAATGCACCCACGTAGTCGTTCTTCTGGTTGCATTTTAAGGCTTACAAAAACGCCAGGGGTTTGCTCAAAGGCTGGTGTAATAAGAGGGTAGAGCAATGACTCTGGAATTGGTTGATCTTGAAAATGATTTTCTATGGTTGCACGCGCACTAGCAAGCAGTGCTGTTTTTTCAAAAGCATTAAATGAAAAAGGGGTTGTTTCAGTAGGCCCTGTTTTGCGATAAATAATGCCTGCATAGCTTACCGACTGTTCAGCCTGCTTATCATCAGGAACGCTGTACAGGCCTTTAATATTTATTTCATTACTCAATTTATTACGGGCCAGGGTGATTTGTGCTGAGGTGTAATAGCAGCTTGTTTCTGCATGAATATCGGCATAAGTTTTGGTATCAAACAGAGTTAACAAAAGACGCAAAGGTTCTTGACCACACACCGTTGTTTTGGTTGTTTGAAGGATCTCTTCAAAGGCAGCAAGTGAAGGTATGCTGAGCGCTTGTAGCGCAAAAGAGTCAATTTTACGAATATGCAATTGGGTATGTTTCAGAAAAGGTTGAAAGCCGTAACTTTGGCCAAAATGTGTAAAGTCGCTGCTAACAATTAATACCGTTTTGTCATCGATTAAATCATGTAATGCCCGTGTGGCAGCAACTCGTTGTTCGGGTGTAAGGTGACCAATAACTAAAGGCACTATCGTGAAATTATCTACCGTGCTTTGTAAAAAGGGTAACTGCATCTCTATAGCATGCTCATGCAGATACGCTTCGCCAGAGACAACAAAAGGAGCTGTTTTTGAAAGTTGTTTAATGGCTTCAGTATCAACGCCGACTTTTCCTAGTACGGTTTCAAACACATTGCAGTATGGCAGTGCAATGCCCTGGTAAAACATGGTATGGTTTGGCGCTAAAATGATTACCCGTTTGATGGACGTGTTTTTTCTGGTACCAAAACTAAAACGTCCAGGGCTTGGTTTGAGCAGGGATTGATAGGCCGTTGCTGCACAGAGTCCTGAATAATAATATGCGGCATGGGGTACCACCAAGGCTTGTACAGGACTAGTGTTATCAGAATTAAGAGCAAAATGTTTTTCTGCAAGAGCAAAATAATTATTTAATTCGTCAGTAAGTTTTTTAGGATCATGCGCATACCACGTATCATTGAGAACCGATGTTTGGATGATTTCGTTAGGAGTCTTGTTGTTTGATTTGCTACATCCTGGTGCTAGGCATAGTGCTATACCAAGCAAGAACGATAATGCATATTGCATAACCTTGTCCCTCGATTTTTTCACTCATTCTGTGTACACTGACCGCGGTAAATAACGTAGTCCAGATTACTGTAGGAACCCTATCATGTACATAAAAAATATTATTTTAGTCCTTCTATTAGCTACCACCTTTTCTACTGATGCACGGATTATTGAATCGCCCGTAATTAGCGTGGTGCATGAGCATGTAGATTCGCAAGATACTTTAGTACTTTTTGATTTAGACGAGACGGTTTTTGAGGTGCCCGGTAAAATTAATGATTTTTGGTTTACACAAATGTGGAATCATGCACGTACGTTGGGACATGATGATGATGGTGCTGCTAATGCAATAGTGCCATTATATGAGTCTCTCATGGGGCAGGCGCCTACTGTGTTGCCAGCAGAAGAAAGTACTATTGCGCTTATTCATGCGTTACAAGGAAAACAAATTCCGGTAATGGGGCTTACAACACGGGGAGCTACGCTTGCTGAAAGTACAGCACAGCAACTTGATTCTATAGGTATTGATTTCTCGGTAACGAGTATTACACCATACAATATTTCTTTTGTGTTGCCGAAAGAGCAAGCACGGCTCTACAAAGGAGTGATGTTTTGTGCGTCCAATAGTAAAGGTGATGCGCTCAAAGCATTGCTAAATGCTGCTCCTTTTAAGCCTAAGAAAATTGTTTTTGTTGATGATAAAGAGCGGCATTTAAAGGCGGTTAAGCAAGCTGCAACCGATTTAGGCTGTGCCTTTATTGGGGTTCGTTATTCGTGTCTTGATGAAAAGATGAAGGAATATGTCCTTGATGAAGAAAGTAAAGCACTATTAGCTCCTCCTGCACACAAAATGATTGTTGAACATCATTCAACTGAGTCAGTAAAACAGTATGTTGTTCCAGGTTGTATGGCTATCTTTGATGTTGATGATACGTTGTTGCACATTGATCATCCAACTGAGTTTGGTAGTAATAAATGGATTAACCATATGATGTTTTATGGTAAAAAAGAGCATCAGCTAAAGAGCGAAGAATTGGATAGTTGGGTAATTCCAATGTATGTTGATGCGCAGCTTAAGACGCCCTTTAAACCAGTAGAAGAAGCAACTGCTGGCATTATTCAAGAGTTGCAAAAGGATGGAGTTCCGGTCATTGGCTTAACTGCCCGTCGCTTAGAATTAATAGACATTACGTTAGATAACCTACGTAAGATGGGCATAGATTTTTCTGCGGCTCCCATCACAGAGGATGCCGTCTCATTTCCTATCGATCATCCAAATATTTTTGTAAATGGGGTGATGTTCTGTGGTGGTTCGAGAGATACTGATAAAATTGGTAATCAAACCCATGCTAAAGATCGTGCTATTAAGGCATTAATCAAGCACTTTGATTTAAAACCAACACGTATTATTGTAGTGGACGATCGTCCAGATTATTTAGAATCAATCGTCAATATGATTGTCAGTATGGGCATTGATTGTGTAGGAATTCGTTATAGCCGTAGCGATGAACGGCTTAAACGTTTTAGCTTAGATGAAGAAAGCAAAGAATTGCTGCGTTCTTTTGCGGCAACAAAGATAGCCAAAAATAGCTAAATCTTGTGATTAAGGCCCCCCAGCCGGTATAGTTGAAAAATATACCGGCTGGGGGGCCTTATGAAAATTAAGATATTGATTACCTTTTTTAGTGTTATTTATTCTGTAGCCGCTTCTACCGAGCAGCGCTTAAAGCTAAAGCAGCAAAGGTCTAGTCTTGCACTTACCGCCAAACAACAGGCAAGTGTGGCAGATAGGAAGCTTAAGGTGCGGCAAGCCTTTGAAGCATTACCAGTCGATACTAGTTTTGACGATTTACTCGGGCCTACTCCGCCAGAGAGAAAGCATTCGCAAATTTTGCGTTCTGGATCATTAAAAGCTAAAAAATCTTTTGTATCAGCCGACGATGATCGCGGCATGGCGGCCCCACCAATAGCGATGCGTGATTTTATAAGCGGCCAGAAAGCAAGTGGCGGGCCTGTTGGCCCTACCTTTTCAATGCAAGAATGGATTGGTTCTTCCCCCTCAACCCCGCCTTCTCCCAAAAAAGTACTGCATGACGAATCACCTCGGTCTGTCAAGCCTATTCCCGCGAATAGAGGACGCTTAGCTAACTTCGTTTTTTCGCGGCTGAGAAGTCAGTCGCCTACCACAGTGTCCGCCGTATTGCCTGATACAACAGATGACGTAGCTATTGGTTACAATATTAGAGAACGGCCTAAAGATGTACCCACTATTGTTTTTACCCGGCCTTCGGTGGAGCTGTCTATACCGGTAGTTGCTACTGGAGAGATAAAGAAATCGTCGCCTCTAAATAAGCTTGCTCGTGCAGCTCGAGCAAAAATTCAGCGAGCCGGTATGAACTTGCTTGATTCTCGTAAGCGCTTGAAATCAAGTGTTGATGATAGGATTACTGATTTGGTGAATAATCGTTTAAGCGAGCTAGGGGCGGATGCTGCACTTGGAGACCTGGTAGCTCCACTGAATAATTTTTTGGAAAAAGAATTTGGGACGACGCTTGCCGACTATAATATTCCAAAAAGGCTTGCTGAAGAGGCTAAAAAACAGGCGATTGCCAAGTCTGTAGAAAAAACAACTGGGCTCATAAAGAGAGAGCACGCAATTACCGTTATGAATGCTGGTAAAGATGCGATGCAAGCAGCAAAAGGCGCCGTGCGAAAATTAGGGGCAGAGATGGGAGTAACGCCCGAGCTAAAAGCGCAAATGAGGGCAGAACTTACAAGTTTTAAGAAAACGCTCTTGCAGGCAAAAAAAAATACTTTTGATGCGATAGATCGCTTACAAGCAAAACAAGCTCCTGAAGAGTAAACTTGATTGAGGGGGGGCATGAAGAATAAGTTTTTGTTAGCATTTCTATGTAGCACATCATTTGTAGCAGCAGATATCATAGCAGATAAAACGATTGCTGTAATTGATACCACAGAACGTGAGGCGTGGTTTTATAAGCCGGTGTTTGATATTATTGAACATCTTGGCTATACAGTCACCTACCATTCGCTTGATAAGTTTTTAGATACTTCTCTTGATGATTTAGCGTTGCTGCGCAATCAAGCAGTATTCTTTATTTTTGGCGTAGAATTTTTAGAGGCACTAACAAAATCGCATGTATGCGTTAAAGTGTTGCAAGCGCTGTATCATGTTGCACAAAAGCCAGGTATGCTCATGGGCCTTATTTTTCCTCCCTTGCGAGCAACGCAAGGTATGAATGTTATGCAAGCTTGTGCACCTATTTTTGCTCCGCTAGGACTTAAAGTACCTGAAGGTATTTTGGCTTATCCCTTTGATACTTCAAGTGGACTCGTCAGCGAAGAAGTGCAAAGAGTAAGTGATTTAAAATCATTTTTTTATGTAACCAATATATTTTTAAGTACCCCCTTAGAATCGCGTCCCCGTGAATTTGATACAACACTTAATGGCCCCCTGGGCGGCATTGAACTTGATGTTGACCAAATGCAATCAGTCCTGACAAGCAAAGGAACTAGTGTTTTGTTATTACCGCGGATGACACAGTGTACGCCGATTGTTAAAAAGACATTGCCCTACGGCTTGTATTGGTATAATCAATTACATAAAAATCATATCTTTATCACTACGTCTACCATATTGTCATTTGCTGGTATTACTGAAAATTATCATGTCACTCCCATTGATATTGGGCTGCGACTTGAGATGCTTCAGCAAGTGCACCGCATGATGTGGGAAGTACTATCCCTTGGGCAGAAAAAAGACCTTGAAGCAGTGGAAACCACCAGCGCTAGTCTCAGTACGATGGTAGCACCAATGCCTCCTCGTTCAGCTACGGAGATTGCTTTTGCCAACCCAGAAGAAAGCCAGGCAGGGAAGCGTAAAATTGCATGGATGGATCTTGACGTATTTACGCCGCTTGATCAAAAAGACCTTCTGGCAGCACCTGAAAAAGGAAAGGTGCGCGAGCAAGAACGCCATGATTTAGTACAAAATATGATTGCTGCAGGGTTAGATAGCTTATGGATAACGGCAAACCCGCATGAATATTTTAGTCCTATTGGTCGGTATGCAGATAAAAAAGAGCGTTATCTAGCAACGTTGCAAACATTTACCAAGTGTCTGTGTGAAGGCTATACTGCTGCACAGTTGCCCGTACCACATGTGTATATTGGTTTTGAAATTACTAATAACCTGCGGGCGCCTCATCTCCCCCGCTATGCCATGGACCTCTATGAGAATGCTTACGAAGATATTCCAGTACCAATTGATAAGTCTTTTTGGGAGAAAGAAGTTACCAAACCATTTAGGCAGTTGGCGAAGCTGTGGCAAGATCCTCAGTTTTCACATGGCGTACCAATAAGTGGGGTGGTGCTTGATCTGGAAATGTATCTGCGCAAAAAGTCTCCATCATTTACCTCTATGATGACGTTTGATGGGTTATCATTTCAGCGCTTTGTACGGCAGTTTCGATTGCCGTGGGGTACGGTTGCTTTGCGTGACCGTCCCTTGCTGCTCATGAAGCACAGTAAGGCAGCGGCGTACTATACATTTCTTGAGCAAGAGGCTGAAAAAATAGGCACCTTTTTAAAGAAATCATTTGAGCGTGTTGTTCCACAGTGCAAGGTGATGTGCTATAAGCCCAGTATTAAAACATCATGGTTTTATAATGGGCTTATAAAGGGGCTTACCGGCTGTTTGAGCAATGCTCATCATCGGTTAGCTGGAGCAATTAAGCCGGTGCAGCTATTAACCTTTAATAGTGAATACATGGCACACAAGCCGTGGTTTGAAGAGCAAAAATTACCCGTGACACATTCGTGTGTGTTAATGCTTTCAAAAATTCGCGATGTTTCCAGCTTTGATTGGGTTTCTCAGCTGCTTATGCGGCACGGATCAATTTGGTTTAATAAATTTTCACGCACCGTTGGGCCATGGCCGGCTAATCCAGGGGATCGATGGACTGATATTGAACGCCTGAGTGCCTCGCCGGAGGTATGCAAAGGATTTTTTGACTGTGTACGGTCATCGTAGAAGCTAACAGGCCCCGCCTGCTCTTTGGGTAGCAGCGGGGCCTGGTGAAGAAGACTTGTTTATTGAGATCCGCTCTTTCTCGTCTCGTTGCAAGAATTTGCGTCCCCGCTCATCCTGAGCTTGTCGAAGGACGCCGACCAAAGGGAGGTGGGAAAGCGGGGTTAAAGTAACTTTAGGTTGATCTTGCAACTCTAACGGGGCGTGGTTCGACATGCTCACCATGAGCGACTAAAAAGCACTCTAATTAAATTATAAAAGCCCAGATTAACTCTTAGCGCTATCTTGTATTGCCGTTTCAACCACTTGCATGAATACTGCCTTATTGAGGACATAGTCGCTAAAGCAGCATTCAATTTGCATTTGCTGTACCATCTGTTCAATATTTCTTCCAGAGAATCCGTCAATTTTGTTAGCAGCCTGTGTAATAACTTCATCGGTTACATCAGCAGCGAGTTTGAGTGGAATCAATTTTTGTTTACCGTGTTTTTTGATTGGAACTTTAAAATCAACAATACACTTCTTCAGGTAAATCTTAAAAATCTGTTCACGTTCAGTTTGAGCTGGTAGGCCAACATACACGTCTTCACCTTTAGCTCGATCTCTCAATGCCTCATCAAGATCTTCTTTGCGGTTGGTGGCAATAATGATTTTGCAGTTGCGTTTTGTTTCTGGATCACTCATAAGCGTTAAGAGTTCAGTTAATAAAATAACCACACGGCGGTCGGGGTTGCGTTTGCGGTCAAAGCCAATAGCATCAATTTCATCAATAAAAATGATCATGCCCTTTGGGCATGTTTTTGCCCAGGCAAATAGCTCGCGTAATTGTGTAATATCTTCTCCCATGGGTAGCTGGAGCAAATCACTTGCTGCCATAAGAGCGTACTCCATGCCGGTGTTATGCGCCAGCCAACGAGCAAATGCCGTTTTACCAGTGCCTGGCGGACCTGATAACAAGGTGATGGGGAATGGTAGCCCCATGCCAAATAGCTCACCGGTCCGGTTGCCAATCGCTTCAAAGCGTTTCTGTATATCTGGCGCAAATATGAGGTCTTTATTGAGAGCTGGTTTTGCTTGTTTGCCCCCCTGCCACCAAGAGGTTATAGTCGTTGCTGTGCGGGAGAGTATGCCTGCGCGTGAAGTTTCTTGTACAATTTCAGGCTGTTTTTCTAATTTTTGCTCAATGTATTTCACCGTAGCTTTAGTACCAAAGTACGCAGCAGTGCCGCCTGCTACGGCAATAGTGCCATATTTAACGGTGGTTATCAGCACTTCGGGGTCAGTCAAAAATTGTAACCGTTTCATAGCCCCTTCATCTGCAATTGCTTGTGTGGCAGCAGCAGCCGCAATAGCTGTTTTGCGGTCTTCTTCTGCTGTTTGGCGCTTTTGTTCAATCGCCATGACGGCTGCAAAACCGTTGGTGATAATATTAGTAGCTGCTGCGCCAACCTGGTCGGCACTTTTTTGCATATCATCAAGCTCTTTGACGAGGAGATTTTTTTGCGTTTCAAAGGTAGCTGCGCCCATCTTACCGCTGTCATACTGCTTGCTAATGCGCGCAAGCTCAAGCTTGATGGCATCGCGGCGTTTTTCTAAGCGGTCTTCAAGCATGATGTGCACATTGCGCATACCGCTGTTGGCAAATTGTGCATGGTCTTGCAATATGCTTGCCCACAAGACGGGGCAAGTAAGGAGGTTTAATAGTAAAATAATTATACTGCGTGTGAACATGGATGCTCCTGTATCATAGGTTTCAATGTTTTGTAGGCCTTGTAGGCAGAAGTAAGTGCTAGCACCCCGCTTACGCAGGTATTGCAGCAGGCGGTGACATAGTACTTATTTTTTAGCCAAGGCAAAAAAGGTAGTGCAAGGGCTTGGCAGACAAAGGCTTCTTGTTCTTCAGTTGTAGGGAAGTGTGTTTTTATATTCCCTCCATGAGTGATTATTTTTTTGCACTCTTCTTCCCAGTGGGGAGCAAGAATAGTGCGCTCGTACCAAATAAGGCAGGCAATGTTGCAGATTAACCCTTTACTAAAATGCACTAAGGTTGTTTTGCTCCACTCAGGCAGCATGCCAAAATAATCAAACCACTCATTGCAGGTGTCAAACCATGTTTGTGGGTTAATGGCCTGGAGGAGATGCTGCTTGACTGATCTTGGCAGTACGTGTACGAGACTGCGGTGCTGATGCTCACTATCCAGCCAGCTATCAAAATATATTTTTTTGGTACTGTAGCTGAATGCAGTGCTAGCCATAGTGCTCATGGCAGCAAGAGCAACCAGCGTTGCCCAGTGCTCTTTTTGTTTGTAGGCGTAAAATAGTGTATCGGTTTCCGCTTCTTCTGAGCTTGTCGAAACACAGGACGCAAGTCCTGAACGCCCCCCCGTAAGGGGTGGGAGAGCGGAATTTGTTTCCTTAGCGGCTTGCAGGTGCTGACAATACGCTTGTACAAAAAATTGGTGAGCACTAGTGTAGAGTAACCATTCAAGCCCCCATCCTGCACCGGCTATGCCAACAAACGTGATATCGCCTTTTTGTAGTGATGGGTTCCAAGATGGTGCTAACGGTTGTTCTCCAAAACACGGGGTATTGTACCAATTCATATACGCCTCTTTGCGTCGCTCTTCAGCGTGCACAAAGCGGTCAATAAAAGCAGGGTCAGTAAACTGCTGTGCCGTACTTTCGCCTTTAGTAATAAAAGCATTATATACCGCTGGTGAAGCATAGTGATCAACTACTGCTTGTACCTCTGGCGATAGTGTTGCAGCAAAAAGTGTGGGCATAAATGCCCAGATAAAAAAAATAATGTGATTTAACAAGATAAGCCCCACCCAATCATATGTTACAATCATGCTGAGAAATTACTCTAGCAGTTGGGGGCCAAAAAAATAGTTTGCGTAAAAAAAGGGGAAAAAAGCCCAAAATGAGTTTGGGCTTTTGTTTCAGATTGAATTATACTGCGCCTGCGTGACGTAATATGGCTTTTATTTCTTCGGTCTTGGCTACCATTAGTGCGGTATGGCCTAGGGCATCAACAGCGTTTATATCAGCACCGGAAGCAATGAGTTTTTGTACAATGAGCGTATAGCCGCGGTGGGCAGCAATTATAAGTGCAGTGTTACCGTATTGGTTAGTAGCGTTAATATCAATACCAGGAGTGGCTAGCAGTGTTTGCATAGCATCATGCATATGGCTATCTGTAGCAGCAAGCATGAGGGAAGTATTTTTTAAAGCTGTAGTGGTATTAATATGCAGATTATCTGTACCAAGTAAGATGCGCACATTTTCTATATTGTTGTATTCAACGGCAATGTGTAAAGGTAGTTTGTTGTTGGGTGTTTTTAAATTTCTGGCTTCTATCCCCAAAGACTGACCATGCGTGATAAGTTGGCGTAAGCAAGCACCACCAGGCTGCATTGCAGCGTAGTGGATAGGTGTCCACCCTGTGGCGTCTGTTGCGGTGACCTCTGCGCCATGAGCAAGTAAGAGGGCGACAACGTCACTATGGCTTTGATCAACGGCAATATGAAGGGCAGTACATCCATCATACTCGTCATCCTCAGGATTAGCAGGTTTTTTGGTATTTACATTAAGACCCATATCAAGAGCGCGTTGCACGAATGCAGTGGAGCCGTTAAAAGCGCCAGTGAAGAGTAAGTTTAAAGCATCAACGGTGGGTACGGCTCCAACGAGTTCTGCCGGCGGGGTACCAATTTTTTTGCGACAGAGTGCACACTCAGGTACACCCAATGTGTTAATTGTTTTTGTAAATTGGGGAATTAAGCACGACTTATGAAATTTATTATTGCAGCAACCAAGCC